>ERZ824488.223-NODE-223-length-78252-cov-11.035551_pt1 | contig 78252 bp, 69 predicted proteins | sample MGYA00519936_ERZ824488 | MGnify/ENA primary metagenome ERZ824488 (study PRJEB31778, sample SAMEA3449153) | human gut metagenome | biome: human gut; feature: human-associated habitat; material: faeces | place: United Kingdom | collected 2010/2012 ...
AGCGAAACGCGGCAGATTTACAGTCTGCTCCCTTTAACCACTCGGGAACCCATCCATAGGCAACATAGATATTATATTACAGCGAGATACTTTTGTCAAGCAAAAACTAAAAAATTATTTGAGCTTCTGACGCAGCGCCTCAAACATCACAATGCCGGCCGCCATCGCCACGTTCAACGATTCCGCACGTCCTTGCATAGGGATAAAGACGCGCTTGTCTGCTGCCGCCAGCAAAGCAGGACTCACGCCGTTGGCCTCGTTGCCCATAACAAAAGCCAAACGTCCCTGCAAATCAGCCTTGTACAAATTATCCGCGCCGTCCAGGCAGGTAACCAGCAGCTCATATCCTGCCTTACGTGCTGCCTGCACCAACAGCTCCTCGCTCAAACCGCTCAGCACCGGCAGGTGGAACAGCGAGCCCATGGAAGCACGCACTGTTTTCGGCGCGTAAATATCAGCGCAGCCCTGCAAAAGCAGCAAGCCGCCTACACCTGCGGCATCCGCAGTACGCAGCATGGTACCGATATTTCCCGGATCCGTAACGCGGTCCAGAACAAGCAGCATTTTGCCGGATGCCAGAAAATCATCCAGACGCTTGCTGCGCATTTCACATACGGCAATAATTCCCTGCGGCGTTTCGGTATCGGCAATTTTTTTCAGCACCTTGTCGCTCACGCAGACGAGCTTAATCTGCTTGGCCGCAGCCTCTTCCAGCACGGCGCGGGTGCGGTCATCCTCAATCGCAGTATAAAAAATGCTCTGCACGGCGCCGTAACGCACTGCCTCTTCCACAGTACGCAGGCCTTCCGCCAAAAACAGTCCCTGCTGCTGACGATATTTCTTCTGCTTCAGCTCCGCTGCAGCCTTCACCATTGGGTTTTGCAATCCGGTAAGTTCCATCTTGTTTCTCCTCTATACATAGTCACATTACTTTTCTACTATTATACTAATATATTTAAGCCAACGTCAATCAGCCGTTGATGATAATGAAAAAGGCTGTAAAAAGAATGACGCTGGTAATAATCGTCAATGAATTGAACAGGCTGGCCAGCTGTACATTTGCTCCCAGCTTCTCTACAAAAATCGGACCGATAATCGTGCAGGGTGCCATAAACGCCAGCGCAATCACATAATTTATCTCCTGCTTGAAAGGCGCCAGATAAAGAAAGGCTGCAGCACACAGCAGCGATATTGCATAACGCACGCTGAACAGCTCCTTGACATAGCCCATTGCCTTCTTATCCAGCTTGATTTCAAACATCATGCCAATCATCAGCATACTCAAAAACGGGTTGCCTGTACCCACAATCTCTGTAAACGTATACACGCTCTTAGGGAAGTGGAATCCTGCCAGCGACAGCAGCAGCATGCTGATATAAATAACAAAAGGCACCGAATGCAGCAGCTTTTGCGCAATATTCTTCATGCTGAATTTGTCCTTGCGTCCGTCCGCATAACCGATGCAGGAGGCCGTCAGCGCGTAGGTCATACCGGTACACATAATGGAATTGCCCACGTCGAACATACACAGGCCGACTACGGCAAAAGGTGTTAAAAAGGCCTGCGCAAACGGCAGCGTAAAGCAGCCTATATTATAACCTGCAAGGCTGAAGATATAGAAAATCTTGGTAGCCGGCGTATCTCCGCGCGTCAGCATCAAGGATACAAACAGCATCATTAGATTGCCGAATAAGCCTAAAAAGACGGCAGCGATTAGCGAATAATCCATCTCAAAATGCGCAAAGCTGTTAATTACGGCACAGGGCAGCGTAATATTCAAAACAATTTTGCTTACGACCTGATAATCGGTCGGTGAAAAAAAGCCGCGGCGTTTGCAGATATAGCCTATAAGTATGATGAGCACAAAGGCCAGGGCTTTACTTAAAACTACTAACATAAAACTAAACCCCTCACAAATTACAAAAAAACCTGCTCCCGTGCGCACACAGGAGCAGGCTCAGACCAGCGCCTACGCACCAGTCAGTATTTACTTTTCTCTTACAGAGCAGCTTTAGCAGCTTCTACCAGCTTAGCGAAAGCAGCAGAGTCATAGATAGCCATGTCAGCCATAACTTTGCGGTTCATTTCGATGCCAGCTTTGGTCAGGCCGCAGATGAAACGGCTGTAGCTCAGGCCGTTAGCACGGGTAGCAGCGTTGATACGAGCGATCCACAGACGACGGTACTCGCGTTTTTTAGCGCGACGGTCACGACGAGCATAGGACAGAGCTTTCATTACCAGCTCGTTAGCTTTTTTGAATTGTTTGCTGCGGGAACCATAGTAACCTTTAGCCAGTTTCAGAATGTGTTTATGACGACGATGAGCGGTTACGCCCACTTTAACTCTTGCCATTGTTAGTATCCTCCTTTAAATCTCTTAATTATGCGTACGGGAGCATTTTTGCTACATGCTCTTTGTCAGTCTTGTGCACCAGAGCAGCTTTGCGCAGGTTTCTCTTACGTGCAGGAGATTTATGTTCGAGAATGTGGCTCTTGAAGTTTTTAAAATGTTTGAATTCACCAGAAGCGGTTTTTTTGAAGCGCTTTGCAGCAGCTCTACGGGTTTTCATTTTCGGCATTGTGATTTCCTCCTCTATTATTTAGCAGGTTTTGGCGCAACAATCATAATCATGTTTTTGCCTTCTAATTTTGGAACTCTTTCTACGACGGCAATTTCTTTCAACTGCTGTGCCATACGATTCAGCAGCACCTCGCCAAGCTCAGGATGAGACAGTTCGCGGCCACGGAACATGATGGTAACTTTTACCTTATCGCCATCTTCCAGGAAACGTACTGCATTCTTATACTTAACATTGAAGTCGTGGTCCTCGATACCGGGACGCAGCTTAACTTCTTTAATGTCGAAGGTCTTTTGTTTCTTACGAGCTTCTTTTTCGCGTTTTTGCTGCTCGTAACGATACTTGCCATAATCCATAATCCGGCACACAGGCGGTTTTGCTGTCGGAGCAATTTCGACTAAGTCCAGATGATTTTCTAATGCAAGCTTCAGAGCGTCACGGCTGGACATAATGCCGAGCTGTTCGCCCCCATTGGCAATAACACGCACTTCACGCGCACGAATTTCTTCGTTAATACGCAAGCTTTCCTTACTTATAACAATTCACCTCCATGAACATCAGATAAGCAATTACTGCTTATAAAATCTGTAACATATCAGATATAAGCAAAACAAAAAAGCGGGCAGAACAAATTCCACCCGCATGAATATCATATCCAACCCTGTCGAGCGTTTGCCGCAAGGTGAGAAGCGAGTGGCTTCTGCTTTGTTACTAGAATATGATAACACATAGCCTGATAAGTGTCAAGCTTTTTACAGTTTTTATTTAAAAAGATTTTTAATTTTATTGAAGAAGCTCTTTTCCTCGGGGCTGATATTGTCCTTGCTGATTTCACCGAAGCTGCGCAGTGCTTCCTTCTGCTTTTCGTTCAGCTTAGTCGGCACAACTACCTTAATGCGAACCAGCTGATCGCCGCGCTGACCGCCGCGCAGGCTAGGAATACCCTTCCCCTTCAGGCGCAGCACCTTACCGGGCTGAGTGCCTTCGGGAACCTTCACGGTTACCTGACCATCCAGCGTAGGAACCTTGATCTCAGCGCCCAGGGTTGCCTGTACGATATTGACAGGTACCTCGCACAGAACAGTAGTGCCATCACGTTCAAAGAACTTGTGTGGCTTCACGTACAGATATACGTAAAGATCACCGCTCTGACCGCCCTTAGCACCGGCCTCGCCCTCGCCGCTTACGCGCAGACGGGAGCCGTTATCTACACCTGCAGGAATTTTTACCTTCAGGCGTTTATTCTTCTTCACAGTACCCTTGCCGCGGCATTCCTTGCAGGGGTTGGAAATGATCTTGCCTTCGCCGTGGCACTTGGAGCACGGACGCTCATTTACCATCTGACCGAACATGGTGTTCTGGGTGAAGCGTACATAGCCGGAGCCGTGACATTCAGGACAGGTTTCAACCTTGGAGCCGGGTTCTGCACCGTCACCATGGCAATGGTCGCAGGTTTCGTCGCGATACAGATTGATTTCCTTCTCTACGCCGAAAGCTGCTTCTTCAAAGGTAATTTCCATATCAAAGCGCAAATCCGCACCGCGCTGCGGGCCCGCTTCGCGGCCGCCGCGACTGCGTCCCTGGCCGCCGAAGAACATATCGAAAATATCATCCATGCCTCCGCCGCCAAAGCCACTGAAGCCGCCGCCGAACGGATTACCGCCGGCGCCACCGGCAGACTGCGCCTGTTCGAAGGCATCAGGGCCAAGCTGGTCATATTGCTGGCGCTTCTGCTCATCGGAAAGGACGCTGTAAGCCTCATTGGCTTCCTTGAATTTGTTCATGGCTTCTTCGTTGCCCTTATTACGGTCAGGATGATATTTCAGGGCCAGTTTACGGAATGCTTTTTTTATTTCGTCCTGGGAAGCGGTTTTGCTTACTCCCAGTACCTCATAATAATCTCTCTTAGCCAAAACAGGCGCCTCCTAAAACTTTTCTAACGAATATTATTTAAGCATATAATGCCCAGATGCATGATGGCGGTTGCCACAGCAGCTGGGCACTAATATTATATTACTTTTTTACGTCTGTATCAATAAGTACGTCCAGGCGTTTTAACAACGCAGACGGTGCTTTATAGACAGGATTATTTCTTGTCGTCGTCAACAACTTCCGCATCTACAACATCGTCATCGGCTTTTTTAGCACCTTGCGCACCTTGAGCACCTGCAGCGCCTTGAGCGCCTGCAGCACCTTCTTGTGCCTGAGTTTCTTTGTAAAGCTCAGCGCTCAGCTCGTACAGCGGTTTGGTCAGAGCTTCGGTATCAGCTTTAATCTTGTCGAGATCGTCACCCTTCATGGTTTCTTTCAGGGTGTCAACTGCAGCTTTAACCTTAGCAATCAATTCGTCTTTGCCTTTGCCTTCCATGTCTTTCATGGTCTTTTCAGCCTGATAGCACATGTTGTCGGCCTGGTTGCGAACTTCTACGCCTTCTTTGCGTTTCTTATCAGCTTCAGCGTTAGCTTCTGCTTCTTTAACCATTCTGTCTACTTCGTCCTTATCAAGAGTGCCGGAGGAGGTAATGGTGATTTTTTGTTCTTTGCCGGTGCCAAGGTCTTTAGCGCTTACGTTAACGATACCGTTAGCATCGATGTCGAAGGAAACTTCGATTTTAGGAATTCCACGCGGTGCAGCCGGGATGCCGGACAGCTCGAAGCGGCCCAGAGTTTTGTTGTCTGCAGCCATTTCACGTTCGCCTTGCAGAACATGGATATCAACGGAAGGCTGGTTATCTGCAGCGGTAGAGAATACCTGTTTCTTAGAGGTCGGGATGGTGGTGTTACGGTCGATAATCTTGGTGAATACACCGCCAAGGGTTTCGATACCCAGAGACAGCGGAGTTACATCCAGCAGCAGTACGTTGCCGGTACCTTCTTCACCGGAGAGAACGCCGGCCTGGATAGCAGCACCTACTGCAACGCATTCATCCGGGTTAACTCCTTTGTAAGGCTCTTTGCCCATGAATGCTTTAATAGCAGCCTGTACAGCCGGGATACGGGAAGAACCGCCGACCAGGATTACTTTGCTGATATCGCTTGTGGAAAGACCTGCATCGCTCATAGCCTGACGAACAGGGCCCATGGTGCGTTCAACCAGATCTGCAGTCATAGCTTCGAATTTAGCACGGGTCAGGTCCATATCCAGATGTTTCGGGCCGTCAGCACCTGCAGTGATGAACGGCAGGTTGATGTTGGTGCTCATAACGCCGGACAATTCGATTTTAGCTTTTTCAGCAGCCTCACGCAGACGTTGCATAGCCATACGGTCGGTAGAAAGGTCAATGCCTTCAGCTTTCTTGAATTCGTCAACCATCCAGTCCATGATTTTCTTATCGAAGTCATCGCCGCCCAGATGAGTATCACCGTTGGTTGCTTTTACTTCGAATACGCCGTCGCCGACATCCAGAATAGATACATCGAAGGTGCCGCCGCCGAGGTCGTATACCATGATGGTGTGGTCGTCGGTTTTATCAATGCCGTATGCCAGAGAAGCAGCGGTAGGCTCGTTGACGATACGCAGAACCTCGAGGCCTGCAATCTTGCCTGCGTCTTTAGTAGCCTGACGTTGGCTGTCATTGAAGTATGCCGGAACAGTGATAACTGCCTGAGATACGGTTTCGCCCAGATAAGCCTCTGCATCAGCTTTCAGTTTTTGCAGAATCATTGCGGAAATTTCTTCCGGGGAATATTTTTTGTCATCGACAGTTACTCTGTAAGAGCCTTCGCCCATGTGACGTTTGATGGAGCTGATGGTTCTGTCAGGATTGGAAACTGCCTGACGTTTTGCCAGCTGGCCAACCAGACGCTCGCCGTTTTTAGCAAAGCCTACAACAGACGGGGTTAAGCGGCTGCCTTCCTGGTTAGTGATAACGGTAGGTTCGCCGCCTTCCATAACTGCAACAACACTATTAGTAGTACCTAAGTCAATACCAATTACTTTAGCCATGATTTTTATCCTCCTGATTACTATCCTTCGGTGATGCGGCAGCTGCCGCATTTTTACCGAATCGATGTGATATATTTTTTAAATTTATTGTGAAGAGCACGCCAGCTTTATTCGTTGGTGTTTACTCTTACCTTACTGTGACGGATAACCTTGTCACCCAGCTTATAGCCTTTTTCGAAAACCATATCTACGATTTCATCATCCAGCTCAGGATTATGACCGCGCATTACGGCTTCGTGGATGTTCGGGTCAAACTTGGCATTTTGAGCTTCGATTTCTTCTACCTTCAAATCCTTGAAGGCATCTTCAAACTGACGACGGATTTTTTTCATACCGTCGACAACTGCATCCACATTATCGCCCTTTTCGACGCTTGCTTCGGCACGCTCAAAATTATCTAAAACCTTTAAGAACTTGCCAACCACATTTGCTGTTACAAAGGTGGAAAGCTGTTCCTTTTCTATATTGGTGCGACGGCGGAAGTTTTCAAAATCGGCCTGCAATCTCAATAAACGATTTTGCAGCTCTTCGATTTTGGCATCCTTCGGGTCAACCTCAGGCTCAGCGGCTTCCTCCGCATTTTTTGCATCTTCAGCTTCTGCAGTTTCCTGTTCGGCAGCCTTCGCTTCCGCAGCCTCCTGCTCAGCCTGTTTTTCTTTCATTTCATTATCCTGCAAGGCTCTTCCTCCTTAGTTTTATTTATTGTCGGGCTTTTGCTCGAACATCGTTTTCAAATACTTATGCAGGTAATCCATTACGGTAATTACCTTGCCGTATTCCATACGCGTCGGGCCAAGAACTGCCATCGTACCGACTATCTGACCGTTAAGACGGTAGGTTGCCTGTACCATGCTGCAATCCTGAATGCCGGTGAATTTGTTTTCACTGCCAATCGTGATCTTCAGTCCGCTGTCCTCGCCTGCCTTCAGCAAATCGCGTACTACGCGCTCCTCTTCAAGGATACCCAGAAGATTCTTCACACGCTCCACGTCGCGGAATTCCGGTTGGTTCAGCAGCTGCTTGGTACCGCCCAGGAAAACCTTTTGCTGCTGGTATTTCTGACGCATCTGGCGGATGGACTGTACCAGCGATGTGAACAGCAGCTTATCATCTGCTATATTGGTATGCACCGCCTGCAGCAGGTCCTCGGTAATATTCGCCAGCTCTCTGCCCTCCAGCAGTCTGCTGACGCGTCCTGCCATGTAGTCCAGCTCCTCCGGCCGCATTCCTAAAGGAATTTCTACCACGCAGTTGGCCACATTGCCGTCATCTGTTACAATGCACAGGATGGCATGGTGCTCATCCAGAGGTAAAAACTTCATATAACGGAAGCACGCACCGGCATCACGGTTAGCCAGCACCATTGAAACATTCTTCGTCATCCGGGAAAGGATTTTCGCCGTTGACTGGAAGATTTCATCAATGCTTCTGCGTCTTTCGCTGAACCAGCCGTTAATCAGTGCTCTGTCATTATCTGTCAGAGTGCCCGGCTCAACAAGCGAGTCAACATAAAGACGATAAGCCTGAGCCGACGGTACACGTCCGGCCGAGGTGTGTGGCTGCTCCAGATAACCCAGAAGCTCCAGGTCACTCATCTCGTTACGGATGGTCGCAGGACTGAGGCCCAAATCATATTTGCGGGCAATCGTCCTTGAACCTACAGGCTCAGCAGTTGAAATATAGTCCTCAATTATGAGCTGGAGAATTTTTTTCTTTCTTTCGTTCAACATATTCCCACCTCATTTTGATTGTTAGCACTCTATCATTAGGAGTGCTAACATCTTGATATTAGAATAGCACTAGCCTACTTTATTGTCAACACCTTTTTTATTTATTTTTAAGTTATCACAAAAACTTCAAATATTTGATTGCCGACCTCCATACCACGCTCTGTCAGGCGCAGTCTTTGCGTGCTTGCATCATACGCAATAAGCTTTTGTTCAAACAGCGGCGCCAACTCGGAGGCAAAGCGCTGCAGCACATCAACGCCAAAGCGCTCGCGTGCCTCCGCCAGGCTCGCACCTTCGCTGCGGCGCAGTCCCATAAACATGAACTCCTCCAACAGCTCTGCACAAGATAACTCTTCTACATTATATAATGCACTGTCGCGCAAATCATTACCGCCGAAGCTTTGCAGCTGCCCGATATATTCCTTAACCGTACTCAGCCCAGTGCGCCGTTTTTGGCCGTCAAAGCCGCAGGCGGCAGCACCGAAGGCCATGTAGGGATGATATTCCCAGTAAACGGTATTGTGCCGTGAATACTGACCGTTTTTCGCGTAGTTGGAAATTTCGTAGCGCTCAAAGCCACGCTCACGCAAAAAGCTCTGCACCAGCTCATACATATCCGCCGCAGTATCCTCGTCAGGCAAAGTTATTCTGCCCTTATCCACAAGGCTTGCGAGCGGCGTGCCCTCTTCCACAATCAGGCCGTAAACAGAAATATGCTCTATGCCCGTATCTGTCAGACGCTCCAGCGTATCCTGCAGGCTTGTAAGCGTCTGCGACGGCAGGTCGTAAATCAAATCCGCACTGATGCGTGCGAAACCTGCTTTGCGTGCCAATTCCAACGCCTCCAGTGCCTGCTGCGCGTTGTGAATGCGTCCTATCGCTTGCAGCTCGTTATCCTGCAGCGACTGTACGCCGAAGCTGATGCGGTCAAAGCCAAGGCTGCGCAATATCTGCAGCTTGGCCAAATCCGCCGTGCCGGGGTTCACCTCAATCGTTGCCTCGCAGGGCTGCTGCCAAAAGCCGTACTGCTTCAATGCATTCACCAGCTTAGCAATACATTCCGTAGGCAGCACGCTCGGCGTACCGCCGCCAAAGTAAATGCTGGCGTTCGCCGCCATATTTGCCGCCTCAGGCGCACGCAGAGCAATTTCTTTGCACACAGCATCGGTATAATCACGCTTTGCCTGTTCGCCAAAGCCGGCATAAGAAGCAAAATCGCAGTACAGGCACTTCTGTACGCAAAACGGTATATGCAGATAAAGTGCCTGATATTGCTGCCATGGCTGCACTTGTTTATTTTCCATAAGTGTTATTTCCTTTCACTATCTGTATCTCCATCTGTAAAAAACGCCGCCACAGAAATTACTGCAGCGACGCCTAAGCAAATTTATTTTCCCTTTTTATAGAACCATTTTTTATACGCAAAAAAGACAGCGCCCACAACCAAGATCAAAATCGTTAATCTTTGGCTGTGCTCCTGAAAATTAACTACATCATGACCGATGACAACCTCCAAGGCCGTAGAAGGAAATTTGCCGATAAGGTTGGCAATAATGTAATCACGCGCACTCATGCTGCTCACAGCACCCACCGCCGTCAAAATGCCTGATGGGAAATACGGCAGCGCCCTGGCGAAGGCCATCCACTCCAGGCCGTGCTTGCTGCTTGCCTCATCAATGGATTTCAGCGAGTTGCTTTTTTCAATCAGCTTCTGCGCCGTATCGCGGAAGAAGAAGCGCATCAGGTAAAAGCTGATAACCACACCTGTTGTTTCCGCCAGCCAGGAAATAGTAATACCCAGCGGCAGACCGAAAATCAGACCGTTGGCTGTAGAAAGAAAAATCGACGGGAAAACGCTGCCGGCATTAATCAGCACATCCAGCACAAAACTGATTAAAATCGCCCATGGTCCAAAGGAGCGCAGATATTCCACCAGGCCGTTGACATTGCCGCTGATTGCCAGCGTAAAGGTTTTGTTAAAGAAATCATCGGCAAAAAAGTGAATACCCAAAAACAAGGCCACCAGCAAAACTGCTGCCGTCACCTTAGCACAAACATCAGGATTTTTTAACCAGTCTTTTTTCATGTATTTATACCCTCTTTAAGTATTGAAAATCATATTAAAGCGTTCGCCAAACTGCATTTCCACCAGACGACGGATTTCCGCCCAGTCCTCCGGTGTGCGCAGCTGCGCCTGCGCCAGTTGGCGAACCTGCGCAATTACGTCAACATCTCGCATTATATCAGCAATTCGCAAATCTGGCAAGCCATGCTGCTTCAGGCCAAAGAGCTGGCCTGCACCGCGCTGCTCCATATCCTTTTCCGCAAGATAAAAACCGTCCTCGCTCTCATGCAGTACGTTCAAGCGCGCCAGTGCCTCCGGCGAATCGGCGGCCGTCAACAGCACGCAGTAGGACTGCTCGCTGCCGCGTCCTACACGTCCGCGCAGCTGGTGCAGCTGCGCCAAGCCAAAGCGCTCCGCATTTTCAATCACCATCAGCGTAGCATTGGGCACGTTCACGCCAACCTCGATAACCGTAGTGCTCACCAGCACCTTCAGCTCGCCTGCGGCAAAGCTGCTCATAATGGCATCCTTCTCCGCACCCTTCAGCCTGCCATGCAGCAGAGCGCAGGGAATATCCTGCAGAAAATCACGCTTCAGCTCCTCGTATACTCTTTCTGCGCTATGCACAGCCAGAACATCGGATTCCTCAATCAGCGGGCAGACAACATAAGCCTGCCTTCCTGCCAGCACCTGACGCACCAGGCCGGCGTAAACCTCACGGCGGCGCTCATCCGTATAACACAGCGTCCGCACCGGCTTACGCTGCGGCGGACGTCCCTTCATTACGGAAATATCCAGATCGCCGTAAACAGTAAGCGCCAAGGTACGCGGAATCGGCGTTGCCGTCATTACCAGTACATCGGGAGCATTCTCCGATTTATTGGACAGACGCGCACGCTGCTCTACGCCGAAGCGGTGCTGCTCATCCGTCACCGTCAGCGACAGATTGGCAAAGCGCACATCCTCCTCCAGCAGAGCATGCGTACCCACAACTACATCAACAAGGCCCAGTTCCAGATTCAGCAGCAGCTCACGCCTTGCCTTGGCACGCATACCGCCTGTCAGTAAAGCGATACGCACACCGTAAGGCTGCAAATATTGCTCCAGCGTTTCAAAATGCTGCGCCGCCAAAATTTCCGTCGGCACCATAATGCAGCCCTGATAACCGTTTTCCACCGCCTTAGCCAACGCCAACGCACTGATAACCGTCTTGCCGCTGCCTACATCGCCTTGCAGAATGCGGTGCATAGGCTTCTTATCCTGCATATCCAGCGAAATCTCACGCCATGCCTGCTGCTGTGCCGCCGTCAGCTCAAAGGGCAGTCCCTGCATTACGTCTTTAACAAGCGCACCGTCTGCAGCGTGCTTTATGCCCTCTCTGTTGTCATGGCTCTCTTGGCGATAGTAAAGCAGACCGCACTGCAGCAAAAACAGCTCCTCAAAAACAAAGCGCTGCTTGGCACGCCGCAACGCTTCCCAGCTTTCCGGAAAGTGAATATTTTTCAGCGCCGTATAGCGGTCGGGCAAATTGCACTGGCTCACAACCTTCGCCGGCAAACTTTCCGGCAAATCCTTTGCTGCCAGTCGCAAGGCCTCACTCACCCAGGTACGCAGATTCTTTTGCGTCAGGTTACCGCTCAAAGCATACACCGGGACAATACCCGGCGTTTTGCCCTCGTCCTGCTCCAAAGGCTGCACATCAACCTCGCTGATGGACTTCGTAGTGCGCCCCTGCCTTACGCGTCCTGTAATCTGCAGCACTGTATCCGGCTTCAGCTTCTGCGCCTTATAGCGCTGCCCGCCGAAAAAGTAAAGCGTAGCATAGCCTGTTTCGTCACGCACCGTCACAGACGTATAGCTGCGACGGCTGGCACCATAGCCGTTTTTCACCTGATAAACCGTCGCTTTGAAAATCTGCTTACTGTTGTCTACATCCAGCTCCTTAATCGTTTTGAGCTTGGCATAATCGAGATAAGCTCCCTGACGCGGGTAAAATTCCAGCAAATCACCCACGCTGAAAATATTAAGAGCAGCCAGCTCAGCTGCCTTTTTGACACCTACACCTTTTAGTGTTGTTACAGGTTCTTTCCACCACATTTATAAAAATACCCTCTTTATCTTAAAATTCCCTTGATTTTCTGCGCTCTTTATGGTATGATACTCATGTTAAATTTGAATGTGCCTTATGTCTTATCACGTTTAAGGAGGTGGGAAACAATGGCATCTATCTGCGAAATCTGCGGTAAAGGAAAACTCGCTGGCAACAACGTCAGCCACTCCAATAGACACACCAAACGTGCTTGGAACCCGAATATTCAACAAGTAAGAGCAGTTGTTGAAGGTTCTGTTAAACGCTTGAACGTTTGCACCCGTTGCCTGCGTTCCGGTAAAGTTAACCGCGCAATCTAATCCGTTCGGATTTAAAAAGAAGCCAAATACCAATCGGTATTTGGTTTCTTTTTTTGTGCTTATTTTACTTTGCAGCCGCACTCGGGGCAGAACTTAACCAAAGAGCTGATTTTTGCGGAGCAGTTCGGGCACAAAATAAAGGCACGGTATTCCGTGAGCTTCTTTTCGAACAGCTCATAGAACTGGTTAACCTCTTTGTCCTCGCGCTTCCAGTTATAAATCTGCAGACGCTCCTTAGTGGAGTCCATGATAACCTGTACGGTTTCTTCATCCAAAGACTGCATAGCCAGCTGCATAATTTTCTTTTTGTTATGGAAATGCAGCTGATGTGCAGCATCATCCTGCTCATCAATAGTTACACCCATCTCATTGACGCACAGAAAGGCAATATTCCAGGCTACGTCAATATCAACTTCATAAAGACGGTTATCAAAGCAACCGCCGGCACCATCTATTCTCATAGCTACCTCCTGCCAGATGTTTTTTCTTAATTATAGCACAAGCGCATATTTGCTGTAAAACAAATCGCTCGTACCGCAGCATTATTTGTTCAGCTCCGCCGCCATTTCACGCACAGTTTTATGCAACAGCGGATGTACCAGCTCCGGTGCAATATCCAGTAACGGCAGCAGCACAAAATCCCTGTTCTGCATATCGGGATGCGGCAGCGTAAGCTCCGGTGTCTGCATCACGACATTTTCGTAAAGCAGCAAATCCAGATCAATATTGCGCTCGCCCCAATGACGCAGGCGCACACGCCCCATCGCCAGCTCCGTTGCCAAAAGTGTACGCAAAAGCGCAACAGGCTCCAGATTAGTGCGCACCCTGCACACAGCATTCAAAAACTGCGGCTGGTCCGTCACACCGTAAGGCTCCGTAGCAAAATAGCCGGAAACCTGCAGTACCTCCACGCCCTGCTGCATCAGCAGCATCAGCGCGCGCTGTAAATTCTTTTTCTTATCGCCTAGGTTACTGCCCAAGGCAACATATGCAATAGCCATATCCGACTCCTGTTCTTTTGATGTGATACGATATTCCAGCAATTATCTATCGCGTTACAGCGAAAAATTTTTTAACGGCAATTTCGTGCGGAACAAAGACGAAATTGCAATAAACTCGCGCTATGCGTAGTATTTTTCTACACAAGTCAGCTTAGCGCTCAAACAGTATTGCAATTTCTTTTGTTCCAAGCACTTATTGCCTAAAATTTTTATGCTTCCACCGCGATAAATAATTGCTTATGTCACTATTCTGTCGCAGCGTGACAGATAATTGCTAAAACAATTCTTTCTAAGCAAAACCTATTCCGCACTGCCGCGCAAAATAGCCTCCAACGTGCGAATCGCCCGCACGTTCTCCTCAACATCATGCACGCGCACCATCTGCGCCCCCGCGTAAATTGCCTGCAGACTCGTCGCAATCGTTCCCTCCAAACGCTGCTCCGCCGGTACACCGCCCAGCACAGCACCAAGCGTACTCTTACGCGAAGCCGCCAGCAGCACAGGATAGCCAAAGCTCGTCAAAGCCTTCAGATCACGCATCAACAGCAAATTCTGCTCCACATTCTTGGCAAAGCAGATACCCGGATCCAGAATAATCTTATCCGCACTCACACCGCGCTCACGCAAAAGCTGCGCCCTCTGCGCCAGATAAACGGCAACCTCCTGCACAACATCCTTGTACTCGCAGTTCTGCTGCATATTCTTCGGCGTACCGCGCATATGCATAAGGATAATCGGCGCTTTAGTTGCCACAACAACATCCGCCATACGCGGGTCAGCCTCCATCGCACTGATATCGTTAATAATATCAGCACCGGCAGCAATAGCTGCCTCCGCCGTATCCGCACGATATGTATCAATAGAAATAACAGCATCGGGATAAGCCTTGCGCAAAGCAGCAATCGCAGGAACTACGCGGCGGCGCTCCTCCTCCCCGTCAACGCTGTCGCTGCCCGGACGGGTAGACTCACCGCCGATATCCAGCACACCGGCACCGGCAGCAAGCATTCTGCCGGCACGCTCCACCAGCTCCTCCATAGCAGGAACACGGCTGCCCTCATAAAAGGAATCCGGCGTAACGTTCAAAATGCCCATCACGCACAGCTTCTCATAGGTCAGCACGCGGCCGTCAGCCAGAGTAGTGCACAGCTTTTGCGGCGTCAGCGCCATTTCCAGATCAATAGCAGCCTGAGGAATGCCAAAGTACGGCATCTGCGCCATTTTCTTCAGCAGTACCTTATAATGCTTCAGCGTACCCAAAAGCAGAATATCAACATACTTTGCAGCGCAGGTAACCGCACCCACCGGTGTTACGGCGTCGCCGCCCACCGCCAGCATCTCCTGCTTGATAATATTCGCTGCCGGAGTACGCACACCCAGCAGCTTGAACGGAATAATCTCCACCTTATGAGCAAAAATAGGCAGACTGTCGGCATGAGCGCCGATACTTGCCAGCGCTGCCTCCAAGCCTTCACGGTTAACCTTTAATAACATTCATTCTCACCTTTTTCCACAACAGCAAAAGCGTTATGATTATGGATGCTTTCCATGCTCTCCACCTCTGCACGATACCAGGTAATGCGCTTATCCGCCTCCAGACGTAAAGCAACCTCACGCACGGCATCCTCTACAAAACGCGGATTCTCATAAGCATGCTCCGTAACGTATTTTTCGTCAGGGCGCTTCAAAAGGCCATAAAGCGGCGTACTTGCGGAAGCCTCGGCATATTCCACCAGCTCCTCCAGCCATACCATCTCCTGCGCCTCAACCTCCAGCTTCGCCCAGGCACGCTGGTTATGCGCACCGTACTCACTGATTTCCTTAGAGCAGGGGCACAGCGTCTGCACAGGCACAACAGCAGTAATACGCCAACGCAGCTTCTCGCCCTTCTCGGCCTTATACACGCAATCGATGTCCATCGGCGCTTCCATGCCGCTCACAGGAGCCTTCTTCGTCACAAAATACGGGAACTTCAGCTCGATAAAAGCTCTTTCAGCCTGCAGATGCTGCTTCAGCTGGTCCAAAATTGCTTCCACATCAGCGAGGCCCACAGGGCCGAGAGTGCGCAGACACTCCACAAAACGGCTCATGTGCGTACCGCGCATATCATGCGGCAAATCAACCGCCAGTGTCACCTCTGCTACGCTGTGCTGCGTACCGCGCGCTTTATCGCGCAGCTCAATCGGCCAGCGCAGGCCCTTTATTCCCACATGCTTCAAAGGAATATTGCGTAAATCCTTTTCGCTTTGTACATCCTTCACGTCATTCACCTCTGTACACGCAGCCACTGGTGCGAGTTTCCCAAACTTCTACTTCATATAAATGATAATGGTCGCTCTTAAGCAACTCCACTAATTTATTCCAAACCCAGACACTGATATTTTCCGCAGAAGGCACCGGCAGAATATCATTCAGGCAAGCGTGATCCAGATGCGCCAGCACCTCGTCCTTCACCAGATTCTTCAGCTTAATGAAATCAATAACCATACCCTCGTGGTCGGGAGTGCCCTCCACCTTTACCACCAGCTTATAGGTATGACCGTGCAAATGCTCGCACTTGCCGTTATAGGCAGGCAGATAATGCGCAGCGTCAAAATCGAATTCCTTGATAATTATCATTTATATTCTCCTCCATAAAGGGTTAAATCAGCAAAACCGTTCTGGCGCAGAGCCTCATAAGCCACAATCGCCACGGAATTGGACAAATTCAAAGAGCGTGCATCCTCAATCATCGGAATACGGATGCAGCTTTCGGGATATTCGTGCAGCAAGGTTTCCGGCAGGCCGGCAGTTTCCTTGCCGAAAATCAGCAGACTGTCCTGAGCATACTGCACATCGGCATAAGAGCTGTGTGCCTTTGTCGTCAGGAAATACTTGGGGTTATCCTTATATTTTTCCAGCACCTCATAAACGCTGTCATAATAATGGATATCAACAAGATGCCAATAATCCAGGCCTGCACGCTTCAAATATTTATCCTCCACAGAAAAACCAAGCGGACGGACCAAATGCAGGTGACAGCCGGTTGCTGCGCACAGACGTGCAATATTGCCGGTATTGCCGGGAATTTCCGGTTCAACTAAAACTATATGCATTTTACTGAATGCCTCCTCAGCTGACTGCTGCGCAGTCATTAATTTATTTTTTCTCCTGCAGTATTTCGGAAACCCTCTGCTTCATACTGCGTTTCTTTTTATTCTTTTCCTTAACCGGTTCAGCCGGTGCCGGCTTAACCGCCTCCACAGGCTGCTGTGCCAGGATTTTCTGATAGGTAGCCATAATCTTTTCGCAATACAGCGAGCCCATCGCCCAAGTACCGTTCAAACCGTACCAGGTGTTGACAACACCGCGCTCCAGGCGGATATTATGCGCCAGATCATAGCGCGGATCGACAATATCCGTGGAAGGACGCTTCGTCTGCGTATAAGCCAGCAGATGCTGGATATGCGCACGCACGCCCAGCTGCGGTGTAGCAAAGGACGCACCGCGCACACCGCCGCCGATAGTACCGAGACCACAGAAATTATTCTGATGATGCAGCACATCACCGCCATAGCGGTAAGCGCCTGTTTCCACCAATGATTGCGCCAGGGCAAGATCGGGGCGCACGTTTTCACGCTTGGCCTCCTGCCAGTACAGCTCCACCAGCTCCTCTACCGGGCAGGCCAGCTTCACAGCCGGGTTAGCCGCCAAAATATAGGCAATAGCCTGCGCCTTGCTGGCAATCGCCTCACCGTAAATAGCGATATTACGATAATCATCCGGCAGCTGTGTCCCGGAAAAATAGAACTTGCCGTCCTTCTCCTGCAGCAGCGACGGACGCGGAGCTGCAGGAACCTTTATCGTACCGGCAGGCGGTTTAGCCACCGGTTTGGTAGATACTACAATTTTATCCTTTTCCTGAGTTATTTGGACAGCGCGCTGCTTTTTATTCAGCAGCTTCTTATCCTTTTTATCAGCGATAATCGTCTGCTTGGAGGCAGGTGCTTCATCAGCGACCTCGCGCACAGTTGCCGCACACACGCCGGCATACAGCGACAGTCCCAGCAGAACACACGCAAAAGTAAATTTTTTATATTTCATAGCGCATTACTCCTATATATATCACGCTATCAATTTTACCGCACATAAGGCAAAATTGTAAAGTTTTTCCCACCCCTGCAGTGAGGAATTCACAAAAAAGTAGATTTAAGCTATAATATTTATAAGATAACAGTCAAGCGCTATCTTATTTAATATCAAGTAGCAATCAGCTTGTCAAATTAAGGAGGGAAAATTATGTCCGCAAAATTCCATTTCATCAACCATGCCTGCTTTATGCTGGAAAAAAACAATTCCGCTATTATCTTCGACCCGTATCTGGACGATAATCCGGAAGGACTCACCGCCAAAGACATCAAGGTTGATTATATTTTCGTCAGCCACGGTCACTTCGACCATTTGGGCAGTGCCTTTGAAATCGCCAAAAATTGTGACGCTACCATCATCTCCACTGCCGAAATCTGCGGTCTGGCGCAGGATGCCGGCTGCAAAGCACACGCTATGCATCTTGGCGGCACCTTTAAGTTTCCCTTCGGCAAGGTACGCCTGACGTTGGCCTTCCACGGCAGCGGCGTTCCCGGCGGTCACGCCTGCGGCATCGTTATCGATTTTTACGGCACTAAGCTGTACTTCGCCGGTGACACCGCACTCTTCAGCGATATGCAGCTGCTGCCCAAGCTCGATGCTTTTGAATATGCAGTTCTTCCTATCGGCGGCAACTTCACTATGGACCCCAATGATGCGCTTATCGCCTGCAAGCTGCTGCAGGCAAAATACGTTATCCCCGTACATTACAACACCTGGCCGCCCATCGCACAGGACGTGGAAGCCTTCAAAGCTGCCGTTGAGGACGAAACCGACAGCAAGGTGCTCATTGTAAAACCGGGCAATACTATTGATATCGACTAAAAATTAAAACTTCAAAAACTTACGCCACGAAGCGTTCTTATTCACGTCGCAGTTGCCGCAATTGTTGCACTGCGACGTTGTTTTTTCTCCGAAATATTCCAGCAGTACCTTGCGCAGGCACATGGACGTATTGCAATAATTGGTCATTTTACTCAGCAGCTGCAGCTCGTGCTCCTTCCAGGTCAGATCCGGCTGGTCGTGCCCGATAAGATAGGTATTGACCGCAATATCCGCCTTATCGTAAAGCAGCAGACATTCCGCAGGCAGGCCGTCACGCCCTGCGCGTCCTGCCTCCTGATAGTAGCTTTCGATATCCTTGGGCATATTATAATGCACCACAAAGCGCACATCCGGCTTATCAATGCCCATACCGAAGGCATTGGTTGCCACAATCAGCGGTACACTGCCGCCGACGAAGGCATTCTGATTTTCGCGCCGTTCCTCCGGCGTCAGGCCCGCATGATAGCGCAAGGCGCTGAAGCCCTGGCGCCGCAAAAGCTGCGTCACGCTTTCCACCTTGTTGCGCGTAGCACAGTAAACTACGCCGCAATCCTTTTTATGCTTGCGCATAAACTCCAGCAGCGAGCGCTCCTTATCCTGCGTGCGCTGCACGGCAAAATGCAGGTTAGGCCTGTCAAAGCCCGTCACCACAATTTTTGCCTCCGGAATGCCCAAACGTTTGATAATATCACGGCGCACATCCGGCGTTGCCGTAGCAGTAAAGGCTGCCACCAGCGGCTTCGTCGGCAAGGCCTGAATAAAATCAGGAATATTATAATACTCCTTGCGGAAGCTGTGTCCCCACTGCGATACGCAGTGTGCCTCATCTACCGCCACCATCGTAATATAAGCCTGGCGGGCGAAATCAATAAACTGCTGGTTGACCAATCGCTCCGGCGCCACATACAAAAACTTGCACTGCTTGTTGAGCGCAGCATGCAACACTCTGCCGTACTCATTGCTGCTCATGCTGCTGTCCAGATAAGCGGCCGGAATACCGCGGGCCGTCAGCGCCTCCGCCTGATCCTTCATCAGCGATATCAGCGGTGAGATTACCAGCGTCACGCCCTTCAGCAGCAGCGAAGGCAGCTGAAAGCAGATACTCTTGCCTGCACCCGTAGGCAGCACTGCCAGCACAGGCTGTCCGTGTAATATTTCACTTATAATTTCTTCCTGCCCTGTGCGGAAGCTGCTGTAGCCATAAAAATGCTGCAGCGCGCGGTGCAGAAAATCACTGTCTATAATACGTGCCATAAAGCTCCCTTGCTTCGAATAATTTACATTGTAAAAAGTATAGCATATAAGCGCTTTTATGTAAAATAACTTTCGTTTTTTCTATGATCAGCTAATAAAAAACAGGTACAGCCTAAGCTGTACCTGAATTTGTTACTTCAAGCGTCTAATTAGTGTTTACGTGCGTTGAAGCATTCGCGGCAGTAAACCGGACGATCGCTGGGTTTGAACGGTACCATGGTCTCTTTACCGCATTCAGCGCAAACTGCGGGGAACATTTCGCGTTGCGGACGGTCATTTTGTACGCCCATGCGTTGTTTGCGTGCTTGACGGCAAGCCGGGCAACGGCGCGGTTCGTTAGTGAAGCCTTTTTCTTCATAGAACTCTTGCTCGGAAGCGGTGAATACGAATTCGTTGCCGCACTCGCAGCAGGTTAAAGTCTTGTCTTCTTTCATTGTTTAATCACTCCTAATCATAGATAGAACATACCCCAAAGAACGCATTAAGATGTTTACCTTGGCTTCCCCATGTCATCTATGATAGAAGAAGTTAGGAACTTAAACGGACCACTGAGATACACCACTTACAGTATATAGTAAGCGCCTGCAAAAGTCAATCTTAGTTTATCAAAAATGCGTAAATTCTTTAATAAGAAACTTTTCACATATATTTTAGCTTATCAAACCCGCTTGCTTACAGTATTTGCCGAAAATGCAATTCCGTTGGTATGACGCTTAAATACAGTAAACTTTATATCAGCAACCATCAGATTTTTTCTGTTTCGATATACTCGCCGCAAAAAAACCGCGACAGCTTTTTACGTCTGCGCGGTTTTCAAGCTTTAATTTTTATTTATGCAGCCAGTTTACAGATTTTCCCTGCTCTCTGGCAAAGTGAGCATCATTGATGGTTTCCGCAATAATATTGCCCTGCCAGTCATTCAGCGTGCTGACAGAAACATTATGCACACTCAGCTTCCACAGATTGTTCAGCGGTATACCCAAAAGCAGGCACAGTTGCACGCGGATAATACCCCCATGCGATATAATTGCGATATTCTTCTCGTGGCCCTCACGCTCGAAGATATAGTCAAAAGCCGCCCGACAACGACGCGCTACATCATGAAAGCTCTCGCCCTGTGGCGGAATCCATTCGCCCGGACGCGTCAGGAAATCATCCATCTCCTTAGGCCAGCGGCGGCTGATTTCCGCATACTCCAGGCCCTCCCAGGCACCGAAGCTTACCTCTTGCAGCAAATCCAGCGGCTGATAGGACATATTTTTACTCATAGCCAGCGGTGCTGCCGTCATGCAGGCACGCAGCATTGAGCTGCAGTAAATCTTGTCAACCGGCAGATGCTGCATATAGGCAGCCAGCTTCTCGGACTGCTCCAGACCTTTGGCGTTCAGCGGCATATTTATGCGTCCCTGAAAGCGGTGTCCCTTATTGCTGTCCGTTTCACCGTGACGGATTAAATATATTCTACCCATTAAGCCTTCGCTCCTTTTTTAGACTGCTCTGCCAGAGAAAATTCCTTCATCTCGGCATGTACGCCTGCTTCCTCAAAGGTTTCCATTTCCTTATAGGCCTTGATGCCGGCATTGAACAGCGTAAAGCAGACAGCTGCGCCCTCACCGGCGCCGTCGGGAATGTTCAGGCGCAGCGGTGCCGTAAGTCCCAGCTCCTGCAGGCATTCTTCCGCTCCCGGCTCTGCGGAAACGTGACCGGCAAAGCAGTAATCCAGCACGGCAGGTGCCATATCCGCTGCCTTTTTGGCAGCCTTGCAGACAGCAACGCCGTCCAGCATTACGGGCACCTTCATAGCTGCAGCCTGCAGCAGAGCGCCGGCCATAGCGGTGCGCACCATCTCATTATCAGGATTGGAAAGACAGCCGAAGCCCAACAGCTCCAGTCCCTTCTCGTGCACCAGCTCCTGCACCAGGGCAGCGCCCTCTTCCAGAGCATCAGCCTCCTCCTCCGAGGTTACGAGCAGAGCCACAGCCTTCGCACCGGTTTCTGCCGCCAGCACATTCACCGGCCATTTGGCGTGCATAATTTTTTCGGCCTGAGCAGCCTCTTCGATACCGCACCACACCAGCAAATCGCGTTTAGGATAATCTAAATCCTCTTTTTCATAAATGCCCTTGATACCGCAATAGCGCGAGGTCATTTCTTCCAGCTTGGCCAGACTGCCGACCGGCTTGATCAGATTATCAAAGCGTGTCTGCGCCAGCTTCATACATTCTCTGTCCGCAGGCACAATCTTTTGGATTATTTCTTCTATATGCATAGCATTTTTCCTTTCTGTCTCTTTTAGAATTCGGCAAAATATTGCCGGGGAAATATATCAGATTATATAGGTTGCGAGCATTAGGTAAACCACAACGCCGCATTCCGTCAAAAAGCCGTAGGTATCACCGGTAAGGCCGCCCAGCTGACCGCTGAGAAAATGCGCAATGCCCTGGCAGATAACGAAGGCCGCTATTGCCGTATACAGATACGGCAAACCACAGGCTGCCACCAGCGCCAGACAAAGTGCAAAGGCAATATAGGTGTACATCGGCTTGGCATAGGCCTTAAACATATGACCGATACCGGTTTTGCGTGCATACTTGTAGTTGACGATGTAGGTAACCATAAAGGTACGCGTTGCTACAAAAACCGCAACCAGAGCAAACGACAGCTTAACCGGCGGCAGCGTGGTATAGGCAGCCACCTTCAACAGCACGAGACAGACAAGCGCGATAACGGCGTTGGAGCCTACGTGGCTGTCCTTCATGATTTCCAGCATACGCTCACGGTCACGGGCGCTGAAAACACCGTCGGAGGTATCCATAAAGCCGTCATACATCAGCGCGCCGATAATAATCAGCTCCGCCAGCACCAGCATTACCGCACGCATAAAATCGGGGGTGTGCAGATAATACAGACCGTAATTTACCGCACCCATAAAAACGCCCATTACCAGACCGACCAAAGGGAAGTACGGCACGCTGCGGCTGAAATCGTCATCATGCCAGTCCGTGCGGTTGGAAAAGCGGATTCTGGTCAAAAATTCCAGACAAGTTACAAAATCACGCATCACATCACCTGCTTAAATGATTATATACATCCATCGCTGCCTGCAGCACAACAATAGCCAATGAAGCACCAGTGCCCTCGCCCAGGCGCATACCGGCATCCACAATCGGCGAAAGCTGCATCAGCTCCAGCATTTTCTTATGAGAAATATCGCTGCTCAGATGCGAGCAAAGCATATAATCGCGACACTGCGGATAGAGGCCGTAGGCCAGCAGTGCTGCAGCCGTAGCATTGACACCGTCAACCATTGTCGGTACGCGGCGGCGGGCTGCGCCGATAATTACACCGGCCAGACCTGCGTGGTCATAGCCGCCGACCTTGCAGAGAATGTCCATTGCATCGCCCTGCTTCGGCATATTTTTGGCCAGGCCGTCGATAACAACCTGACGTTTAATCTTCATGCGTTCGTCATTGATACCGCTGCCACGGCCGACAGTCAGCTGCGGGTCCAGACCCAGAAACGCGCTGGCAATAGCAGAGGTAGAAGTGGTATTGCCGATACCCATTTCACCAGTGTAAAGCAGATTATAGCCTTGGTCGATGCACATATCAGCCATTTCCATGCCAACGGCAATAGCCTTTTCCGCCTGCTCGCGTGTCATCGCCGGTCCCTGGGTGAAGTCATTTGTTCCCCAAGCCACCTTTTTCTGATAAACCTTGGGCAAATCGCTCAAATCAAAGGCAGTGCCTACATCGCAGACGAAAACATCGGCGTGCGCATGACGCGCCAGTACGGTAGCACCGGCAGTACCGCGCATATAGCCGTTAATCATCTGGCGTGTTACCTCTTGCGGATAAGCGCTGACACCATATTTGGCAATACCGTGGTCACCGCACATCAGAACCATCGCCGTCTTTAATTTATCCGGTAAATCCTTGCCGATCATACCTGCAAGGCCTACAACCATATCCTCCAGCTTGCCCAGATTAGCTGCCGGCTTGTCTATCTTAGCGTAGCCTGCCCGCACTTCTTGCATACGTTCTTCATCCAGAGCAGGTATTATGATTTTCTCCATATCAGTCGTTATTCTCCTTCATCCTCAAATTTAAAAGCCAATTTTTTTACGTCTACGGCCTGACCTGCCACACAATAATAAACATGATCAGCCGCATCTGCCACACGCTGGTTAACCCAGCCGGCAAGGTCACGGTATTCACGCGCCATCTGATTATCCGGCACAATACCGCTGCCCACCTCGTTCGTAACAAAGACAACGATTTTGCCGCAATTACGTGCTGCTGCCAGCACCTTGTCAATTTCATCAAATACTACCTGACAGCGCTCAAGAAATTCACCCTCCGGCGCATCCTTGCCATAAAGCAGGTTACACATATAAACAGTCAGGCAGTCAAACAGAACCGCTCCTGTTTCCGCTGACAGCGCTTCAAGCGTGCGCTCGGCATGATAAGGCGCTTCGTGATTAATCCAACGCGCATCACGACGCTCACGATGCAGACGCACGCGCTCCGCCATTTCCTCATCTAAGATTTCTGCCGTAGCAACGTAATCGCATTTGGGAGAATAATGCAATACATAGCGTTCTGCAAATTCGCTTTTGCCGCTGCGTGCTCCGCCGGTAACCATAATGATTTTTCCAGGCATATTTCAACCTCCCTTCGTTTTTGTAAGCTGCATGCTTTTCATTTTATGCATATATGAAAAAAGCTCCCTTGCGGGAGATTCACAAAATGCAGCTGCAGCCAAAAATTCTATATTTACGCATACCAAAGCCAGCCTATCTCCCGTAGGCTCCGAGCTTCGTAACAGGCAGGTCTCCTGGCTTAGCTTCATCGCCCTCAGCGCCTTCCCAACTTGCGTCAGTGACATAATTGCCTGGGCTCCGCTTACAGTAGCGGGACTGCTCCGGATTCTCACCGGCATTCCCTTTTCAGCACCGACCGCAGCCGGCGCACCTGTCAAAAAAATTCCAAGTATATATATTCGACAGCAATTCCTATAATCCTGCTAAGGAGCAAAAAAAGAGCTGCCTAAGCAGCTCTTTCAGGAATTTCGTTATTTTGCGTAATCAACAGCACGGGTTTCGCGGATGATAACAACCTTGATCTGACCGGGATATTCCATTTCAGCTTCAATCTTCTTGGAGATATCGCGTGCCAGAAGCACAGCGGAAGCATCATCGATAACATCCGGCTTAACCATAATGCGGATTTCGCGGCCAGCCTGTACGGCATAGCATTTTTCAACGCCCTCAAAGGACTCAGAAATTTCTTCCAATCGAGTTAAGCGCTTCAGATAGCTTTCCAGAGTTTCGCGTCTTGCACCCGGGCGGGCAGCAGATACTGCGTCAGCGGCAGATACCAGAACAGCTTCAACACTCTTAGGCTCGCAGTCACCATGATGCGCCAGAATAGCATTGACAATCAGGTCGGACTCACGGAACTTCTTGGCAATTTCGCCGCCGATTTCAACGTGAGAGCCTTCCATTTCATGGTCGATAGCCTTGCCGATATCATGCAGCAGGCCGGCACGCTTAGCCAAAACAACGTCAACACCAAGCTCAGAAGCCATTACACCTGCAAGGTTGGCAACCTCAACAGAATGATTCAGCACGTTCTGACCATAGCTGGTACGATATTTCAGGCGGCCCAGCAGCTTAATCAGTTCGGGGTGCAGACCATGCACACCGACAGCAAAGGTAGCCTGTTCGCCGGCTTCCTTAATCTTCTGCTCAACCTCTTTTTGTGCCTTTTCAACCATTTCCTCAATGCGGGACGGATGAATACGGCCGTCATTAATCAATTTTTCCAGAGCGATACGGGCAACCTCACGGCGTACCGGATCGAAACCGGAAATAATAACAGCCTCCGGAGTATCATCGATAATAAGATCAATGCCGGTAAGGGTTTCCAGAGTACGGATGTTACGGCCTTCACGACCGATAATGCGGCCCTTCATTTCATCGTTAGGCAGGCCTACTACGGAAACGGTGGTTTCCGCTACATGGTCTGCTGCACAACGCTGAATTGCCAGAGAAATAATTTCTCTTGCCTTGCGGTCTGCCTCATCCTTAGCCTGTTGCTCCAGATCCTTAACCATCATAGCAGATTCGTGCTTAACCTCGTCCTCGAGGGATTGCAGCAGCTCCTGCTTTGCTTCGTCACTGGTCAGTCCGGAAATACGCTCCAGTTCAACCTGACGTTTTTCCAGCATTGCCTCAGCCTTCTCCTGTGCAGCGTTCAGGCGCTGTTCCTTGGAAGCCAGCTTTTCTTCTTTGCGTTCGAAGGATTCGATTTTACGGTCCAGATTTTCTTCTTTTTGCAGCAGACGACGCTCCTGACGCTGCAGGTCGTTACGTCTGTCTTTATTTTCACGCTCCATTTCGGAACGCAGACGATGGATTTCTTCTTTAGCCTCCATCATGATTTCTTTGCGTTTTGCTTCGCCGGTCTGCTCCGCATCCTGTACAATACGGATAGCCTGCTCTTCTGCAGTAGCAATTTTACCTTCAGCAACATTTTTGCGAACCAGATAACCTACCGCACCGCCGGCCAGACCAACAACAACAGCTGTACCGATAATTTCTAAAATCGTCCTCACCTCCTAAATGTAGATTTTTCCAAGATTTTTTTGCATAGTAACAGCAGGCGCCTGTTTGCGTCTGCTATAGATGTCCTTATTCCGTTGAATCTATAATAAATCACTGTATTATCTATTCTGAAATAGGGCAAAAAATAAGGCAACCGCTTTACGCGTCGCCTCGTGAAAATCGTAGATATTAACACGATTGGATAACTACATTATAGTGTATATTTAACAAAATTGTCAAGTTTAACCGCTATATATTGTCTGAAAAATGCAATTTACCCAATATAATGTGCACATATCTTGATGAAAAGCCACGGGCCGCCATGAAGCGTCCCGCAGCCGCATATATTTTCTTGTTGTCAATTTCTGCTGTTAGCTTGCGCTGATTTCGCTGCACGAAAAGCTGCGCTGCATTCTCTGCCTGCTGCTCTTCAATGTCAGGCGTAAAGCGTTCCATAATTTCCGCAGCCACGTCCGGGCGTATGCCGCGCTTGGTCAGCTCCAGCTGCAGATGCTGTCTGCCGTAATAGCGTTTGGCCAGCCAGGCCTCGTACACCCTTTGGGCGTAACGCTCCTCGTTCAGCAGACCGTAATTCTCCAGCTTGGCCACCGCCTCCAGCGCCTGTGCCTTAGTTGCACCCTTGCGCTGCAAGCGCTCCACCATATCCTTATGGCTGTAATCACGGTAAGACAATAAATCCAGCGCGCAGTCATAAACCTGCTGCGCGCCGGTAAAGCCTTCTTCCTTTTTCTTATTCCTTAAAGATCGACTCCACATCCTGCAACGGCTCCTCAGCTGCTTCCTTATTATCGCTCTTGGCAATCGTCACTGCGCGGATTTTAGCTTCGATTTCTTGGGCAATTTCCGGATTTTCACGCAAAAAGTCTTTAACCTTTTCTTTACCCTGACCTAAACGGATATCACCGTAGGAATACCAGGCACCGCTCTTGTTGATAATATCAAGGTCTGCGCCCAGATCAACAAGGCAGCCTTCATGAGAAATGCCCTTGCCATACATAATATCGAACTCAGCTTGTCTGAACGGAGGTGCTACCTTGTTCTTGACAACCTTAACACGGGTACGGCTGCCGATAACATCGTTGCCGTTTTTCAAAGTGTCGATACGGCGTACATCCATACGGACGGTAGAGTAGAATTTCAGTGCGCGGCCACCGGTAGTGGTTTCCGGATTACCGAACATAACGCCAACCTTTTCACGAATCTGGTTGATAAAAATAGTAGCACATTTGGATTTGGAAATCAGACCTGTCAGCTTACGCAGAGCCTGACTCATCAGACGTGCCTGCAGGCCTACGTGGGAATCACCCATTTCGCCTTCGATTTCGGCACGCGGAACCAAAGCTGCAACGGAGTCGATAACGATAATATCAATAGCGCCGCTGCGTACCAGTGCGTCAGCAATTTCCAAAGCCTGTTCGCCGTTATCCGGCTGAGAAATCAGCAGATCGTCAATATCTACACCCAGATGACGGGCATATTCCGGATCCAGTGCATGCTCCGCATCGATAAATGCCGCATAGCCGCCCATCTTCTGAGCTTCGGCAATCATATGCAAAGCAACGGTAGTTTTACCGGAAGATTCGGGACCGTAAATCTCAATAACACGTCCGCGCGGAATACCGCCGACACCAAGAGCAATATCCAGGGATAAAGCGCCTGTAGGGATAACCTCTATATTCATTTTGGCACTTGCTTCGCCCAGCATCATAATGCTGCCCTTGCCAAAATCCTTTTCAATCTGGTGCATCGCCATGTCTAAAGCTTTCTTTTTATCTGCGTCCATCTGCCTGCCTCCTAATATATAAATTTAAATTTAATCGATTCACTGCCTTTATTATACAAACAAAAGTTTCTTTTGTCAAGAAAAGTTTTGTTATTTGATATTCTGTTCAGCAGCCTCCATCTGTGCCTGCTTTTCCTTTTCTTCCAACAGGTGCTTGATTTCATCCTGAGTATATTCATAGGTGCTGTTGCAGAATTCGCAGTGTGCTTCCGTAGTTTTGTCCTGCGCCAGCTCCTCCAGAGATTTTACATCAAGGCTGCCCAGAGCCGCCAGAATGCGCTCACGGCTGCAGCGGCATTTGAAGCTCAGGGGAATGGTTTCTTTAATATCAACGTCCAGACCGCGGCCAAGAATTTCAATCATCTTTTGCGGAGTATAACCTATTTCCAGCAGCTGGGTTACATACGGAGTCAGGTTAACGTTGTTTTCCAGCTTTTCCAGAACCTCGTCGGTGCAGCCCGGCATAGCCTGAATAAAGAAGCCGCCGGATGCGGTTACGTTGCCGTCCTTGTCAACCAGTACGCCCAGCGCAACGCTTGTCGGTGTCTGTTCGGATACATAGAGGTATTTGGTCAGGTCGCTGGCGATTTCGCCGTCCTGCAGCTCGCAGTAGCCGGTGAAGGGCTCTGCATTCTGCAGATAACGCGTTACGATAATATTGCCCGCGCCGATGCCGCCGCCGACATCCAGCTTACCATTTTTCAAGGGCAAAAATGCGTCTGGGTTTTCTACATAACCGCGCACTGTGCTGCCTTCGGCATCTGCTACTACCTCGCCCAAAGGGCCGTCGCCCTTCAGACGCAGGCTGATGCGCTCGTTATCCTTCATTGTTGCGGCCAGCAGCAGCGCGCCGTTCATCGCACGTCCAAGAGCAGCGCTTGCCAGATGGGAGCAGCCGTGCTTTTTAGCTGCTTCCTGTACCAGATTAGTGGTGCATAATGCATAAATACGTACACCGTCGGCCGTAGCCTTTGTCAAAACATCTTCCATAATATCTGCCTCACAATCCTGCCTTACGGCAAAAATTTTACTTGCTTAATAAAACAAGCCCACTAAACTACTGCTAGCGGGCTTGCAAATTTCATGCATGGGGAACAGCCTGTTATCAGCTCTTCCACAATGTCAATTATAAATCATAATAGTCAAAAAGGCAAGCGGTGAAAATGTTACATTTCTTTGAAGAGATTTACCATTTCCATTGCGGTCATTGCGCAGTCTACGCCCTTGTTGCCGGCCTTGGTGCCTGCACGTTCTACAGCCTGCTGAATGTTTTCGGTGGTGAGTACGCCGAAGGCTACTGGTACGCCGGTTTGCATGCTTACCTGAGCGATGCCTTTGGAGGCTTCGGCGCATACATAGTCAAAGTGCGGGGTTGCGCCGCGGATTACGGCACCTAAGCAGATTACTGCGTCGTATTTGCCGCTTTCTGCGAGTTTTTTTGCTGCCATGGGGATTTCGAAGGCGCCCGGTACCCAGGCTACGGTGAGGTCTTCGTCAGTTGCTTCGTGGCGGATCAGGCAGTCGATGCAGCCGCTGAGGAGTTTGCTGGTGATGAATTCGTTGAAGCGGGCTACGACGATGGCGATTTTCATGTTTTTGGCGGTGAGTTTTCCTTCTAAGGTTTTCATGGTTATATTCCTCCTAATGGTTCAATATATTGACGTTAATTGTGATTTTTTATTCGTAGGTTACGTTTCTGTTATTGATACTTTTTGCCCGGGGCGGCAAAAAGTATCCAAAAAACGCCCTTTACGGCTGCTCCGCCGGATTCCGGCGACTGGATTCGCAGAATTTTTCACGTCGCTGATTTTTGTATGACGTGCTTCCGTAGGCTTCGTCAACACTCCAGCGAAAAATTCCTGTGCCTGTCCGTTACGAGCGATGTTCGCAGAACATAGGTGTTCTAGCGAACCCGTCGTCCGTTCCGGTCTGCGCAGCGCCAACTGTGACGTGCTTATTGTTCCAGCCGAGGTTTGCGTTCCTGGTTGAACAACGCCGAGTGTGACGTAATGATATGTTAATTACAACGCTTGCATGCCTATATATTTCTTAGTGTTTGCCGCAGCTGCAGCCTTCGTGCAGCTTGTGGCCCATTTTCTCTTCTTTAACGTCGAGATAGTGTTCGTTGTATTCGTTAGGCTCCATGATGATGGGCACACGGTCGGTGATGGTGATGCCATAGCCGGAGAGGCCGATGCGTTTTGCGGGGTTGTTGGTGATGAGGCGGATGCTGGTAAGACCGAGGTCTGCCAGAATTTGTGCGCCCATGCCGTAATCACGCAGGTCGGGAGCAAAGCCCAGGCGAACGTTAGCTTCTACGGTATCAAGGCCTTGGTCCTGCAGTGCATAGGCACGGATTTTGTTAGCCAAACCAATACCACGGCCCTCTTGACGCATATAAACGACAGCGCCGCAGCCTTCCTTTTCAATCATCTTCAGAGCGGTGGCCAGCTGATCGCCGCAGTCACAGCGCAGGCTGCCGAAGGCATCACCTGTCAGGCACTCGCTGTGTACGCGCACGAGCACATCCTTTTTACCGGCAACATCACCCTTGACAATAGCAACATGGCAAAGGTTGTCCAAATCGTTTTCATATGCAATAATACGGAAATCGCCGTATTTAGTCGGCAATGCAGCCTCAGCGGCACGATGCACCATTTTTTCGTGTGCCTTGCGATAAGCAACAAGCTCGGCAACGGTGATGAAAACAAGCTTATGCTTTTTAGCAAACTCGATTAAATCCGGAGTGCGCGCCATATGGCCGTCATCGTTCATAATCTCGCAGCAGATGCCTACTGGCTGCAGGCCTGCCAGCTTGCACAAATCAACAGTGGTTTCGGTGTGACCGGTGCGCACCAGTACACCGCCCTTGCGTGCGCGCAGCGGGAAAACGTGACCGGGACGGCGGAAGTCGCTCGGCTGTGCACCAGGCTCAGCGCATTTTTTCATGGTATATGCGCGCTCGTAAGCAGAAATACCGGTGGTAGTATCAACATGGTCAATAGAAACCGAGAAGGCTGTTTCGTGATTGTCGGTGTTGTGCGTTACCATAGCACCGAACTGCAGCTTATCCATAACCTCGCTGTCTGCCGGCATGCAAATAAGTCCGCGTGCTTCCTTAGCCATAAAGTTAATAGCCTCGGGAGTGCACAGCTCAGCTGCCATAATCAGGTCGCCTTCGTTTTCGCGGTCCTCGTCATCGGTTACCAGTACCATCTTACCTGCTTTAATCGCAGCGATGGCTTCTTCAATTGTATTATACTTAAAATTTTCCATTTTCTACCTCTTTGTTGCTGCTCAGATAAACCCATTTTCCAGCAGCATATTTTTATTTAAAGCAGGCTCCTGAGTCTGCTTGGGGTTAAATTTTAACATTTGCTCTACATATTTGCCGATAATATCCGTTTCCAGATTTACGCTGTCACCCACATCCTTAAAGCCAAGCGTTGTTTCCTTGGCGGTATGCGGAATCAGCGATACGGAAAAGCTGCTTTCCGTAACCTGCGTCACCGTCAGGCTGATACCATCAATCGCAATACTGCCCTTTTTGATGATATATTTCAAAAGCTCCGGCGGGGTGTTGATAGTCACTACCATCGCAATGCCCTCAGGCCTGCGGCCGGCAATTACGCCCAGTCCTTCCACGTGTCCGCTGACGATGTGACCGTCAAGACCGTCGCACAGGCGCAGCGTGCGCTCCAGGTTCACTCTGTCACCGGCATGCAGGCTGCCGATATTAGTCAGGCGCACGGTTTCCGGCATCACGTCGGCAGTAAAGGCGGTGTCATCCATGCTTACTACCGTCAGGCAGGCGCCGTTGACGGCAACGCTATCACCGATTTTCAAATTCTGCAGTACCTTCGCCGCAGCAACTGTCAGGTGATAGGATTCACCCTGCTGCGCCAGCTTCTGCACCGTGCCCAGCTCGGCTACCAATCCTGTAAACATTATTCCGCCTCCTTCGGCAGCTCCTGCTTATCCAGCTCCGGCACCAGACCTGTTATCAGTACATCACTGCCCAATTTTTCCATCTCGACCTCTGTCAGCTGCCAGCCGGTTTCCACCAGGCTGCTGCCTGCACCGCCCACCGGCGGCAGAGCTGCAGCGCCGCCAATCAGCTTGGGCGCTACAAAGGCGCACACTCTGTCAGCAAGGCCTGCATCGAAGAAGGCACCGTGAATTGCACTGCCGCCTTCTACCAGCAGGCTGGTAATACCGCGCTCAGCCAAAGCCTTCACCACCTGCGCCACAGGCAGCACGCCGTCAGCCAACGGCAGACGTACCACCTCAACGTTAGGCAAAGCAGCCAGCGCTTCCGCCTTAACGATATCGGAATCCAAACCGGTAAAGATAATCGTATCCGCCAGCGGATTCAGAACTGTCGCCATCAGCGAAATCTTCAGGCTGCTGTCGAGCACCACGCGCACAGCATTCTTGCCGCGCACCAGACGTGTAGTCAGCTCCGGGTCATCCTCCAGCACCGTGCCGATGCCTACAAGCACAGCGTCATGCTGCTTGCGCAGACGATGTGCGAAGGTGCGCGCCTCCTCGCCGGTAATCCATTTGCTGTCGCCGGTGGCAGTCGCAATCTTGCCATCCAGTGTCATAGCGTATTTTAAAGTAATAAACGGACGCTTTTTGGTAATCCAGGTAAAGAAGCGCTCATTTAACCGCTGAGCCTCCTTTTCGCATACGCCGGTAACAACCTCTATACCCTGCAGGCGCAGATATTCCAAACCCTGACCTGCAACCTTGGGATTAGGATCAAGGCAGGCCACAACAACCTTGCCGATGCCCGCGCGTGCCAAGGCTACGCAGCAGGGACCGGTGCGTCCGTAATGTGCGCAGGGCTCCAGCGTTACATAGGCCGTTGCACCCTGGGCCATCTGCTTAGCCTCCGCCAAGGCATTGACCTCCGCATGCGGTTCGCCGCCCTTATGATGATAGCCCTCACCCACAATATTGCCTTCGGCATCCACAATCACACAGCCAACCATCGGGTTGGGACTGGTATTGCCCTCTGCCTGCAGCGCCAGCTCCAAGGCCCGCTGCATATATGCTTCATCTGTCATTCTTGCCAAAATATCACCTTCCAGTAATATAAAAACCGCATAAAGACCTAAGGAGCCCTTATGCGGTAAAAAATACAGTTTTGCCACCTTTTATCATCCAGACTATACTGTCGGTACCGGAATCACACCGGTTCATGCGCTACTGCGCTAGCGGACTTTACCGCCGATCGGGAATTGCACCCTGCCCCAAAGGTTACATTATGAAGTTATTTTTATTATAGCGTCAAATTTTCTTCCAGTCAAGAAAACTATACGTGAACAGTATGATTTACTTCGCTGCCTCTTTAATAATTTCGTAGGTCCAGCGTGCAGTGTTGTACAGGTCCTCTTCCTTCAGATATTCCGCGGTAGTATGCACGTTGCTCATGCCGGTTGCCAACAAGCCGCAGGGCAGGCCGTAGCCGCAAAGATAGTTGCCGTCACTGCAGCCGCCAGTTGTTTTCAACTCTACCGGGAAGCCCAGGGTTTCCGCAGCGCGTGCTGCCAGCTTAATGCATTCGTGGTCCTTGTTCAGCTCGACAGCCGGGCAGCCTTCCACTACGTCGAATTCAACCTGACCGCCACCGGCTTCAACAGCCTCTTTAATCAGCGCGATAGTAGAATCCTTCAACGCTTCCAGACGCGGTACGTTCAGAGAGCGCATATCAATGACGAATTTAGCCTCCGGGCAAACGATGTTGGTGCCGACGCCTGCGTTGAACATGCCGATGTTAAAGGTAGTTTCGCTGTCCAGACGACCGTAAGCAGGCAGCTTAGACAGAGCGTCCGCCGCCAGCATAATTGCATTGACGCCTTCTTCCGGAGCAATGCCTGCATGGGCAGCCTTACCCTTGACGGTTACATAAATATCGTACAGCTTCGGTGCAGCGTAGGTAATTTCACCTGGTGCACCGCCGATATCCATGCAATAGCCGTAATCGGCCTTAATCCAGCTTTGGTCCATGTTGACTACGCCCAAACAGCCGATTTCCTCGCTGACGGTAAAGCACAGCTGCACGTCGCCGTGAGCAACGCCATCCTCCTTCAGTGCGCGCACCGCCTCCAGCATGGCAGCAACGCCAACCTTGTCGTCACCGCCCAAGGTTGTGGTGCCGTCGCTGTACAGCACGCCATTCTTACGGACAACCTTGGTGCCTGTTGTCGGTGCTACGGAATCCATGTGCGCTTCGAACAGCAGCTTCGGAGCATTCGGCACGGTGCCCTTTACATAGGCCCACACATTGCCGCAGGTACCGCCGGTCTTTTCGTGCGCCTTATCCATCTCCGGCTCCAGACCAAGCTCGCGCAGCTTCGCCATAATCAGCTCAGCTTCCTGCTTTTCGTCCTTGCTGGGGCAGGGAACGCTTACCAGCTCTATAAATTCATCAATCAGTCTTGTTTTGTTTATCATTACAGTCACCTCGTAGTAGTTTAAGATATAAGCATATTATATACCTTAATGAAAGCCACGCGCAAGTTTAACTGCCGGCAATATTACAGCTGCAGATAGCGGCAGGCCAGATACAAAGCGCCCGCAACCAAACCACCGCAGGCACGGATGCGCAGCTTTTTCGCATCAACGCGCTCCGGGTCGCTCTTCTGCAAACGGCCGATACCGCCCAGCAGCAGCCATGCGGAAAACAGCAGCATGGCCGCCGCCAGATAATCCCAGCTTTCCAATTTAGCAAAAATCTCCATTATATCACCTATTCTTTATTCTTTTGCGGACACAGATATGCATAGTGACAGTAAGCACAGCTTTCGTTACAGCTGCAGGCGAAATCGTCCTCCTCGCCCTTACCGCTGATTTCCTCGCACAGCTCTACTGCCTCCTGCAGATATGATTTATCCAACGGCAGCTGCCAGACGCTCATATTCTGCAGAAAGTGCAGCTCGGCGCGCACAACTCTTTTGCCGGGGTACAGCTTTTCTGCAGCATCCTTATACAGCGCCAGCTGATAAGCATAGCCCAGCTTCACCTCGTCAGGCTCCGGCGGCGTACCTGTTTTATAGTCCACTATTATCATCTTATCATCTTCATCAAAGGCCAGCAAATCAATTACGCCCTCAGCCGCCAGCTCCTGCTGCAGAGGCTGTACAAATTCTAATTCACGCTTCTGCTTTTTGGGCAATGCTTTATACAAATCGCTGACAATATAAGCATCAAACATACTCTTGGCCTGTGTTGCCGCAGCGCCGGGAGCAAATTCATCCAGTGCAATGGCAAAAACAGCCTCCGCATTATAGCCATTATACAGCTCCAGCGCTTTGTGCACAATACTGCCGGTTACACTAGCAGGCAGCTCGTGCGCCTGCTCGCCGGCAACTGTCTGCTCCAGCTCAGGCACTGCCAGAACCTGTTGGTAGTAATATTGACGCTGACAATGCAGATACGTCTGCAGCGCACTTGCGGTAAAGCAGGTACGGCCGCAGGCTGCGTAGGCAGGCAGCGGTGCCAAGGCCAACGGCTCCAGCGCCAGCTGCTGCTGCTCGCCCTGCTGCGCAACAGCCGGGCTTAAAGCATCGGCACACAAAAGGCGTACCCAAGGACAGCTGCTTTTCTGCTTTTCCCAGTCAGCCTCGTATACTGCCTGCAGCTGCTGCCACCAGCCCTTAGCGGAAGGCAGAGCGATAACAGCCTCCGGCAGCTTTTCTTCCGCCACCGTACCGACCATTAAAAGCTGCTTTTTGGCACGCGTCATAGCAACATAAAGCAGACGTCTGCTTTCTGCTTCCTCCAGCTCACTGTCGCGCGCCTTCGCCAGCTCGTACACGCCGCTGTTTTGCAGCTGCATTTCCTTATCGGGCACCTTAATGCCCAAAAGCCCCTGCTCGCCTTCCTTGCCGGGCAAATACTTGATAGAGGCGGTATCGCCTTTCACTGATTTATCTAACTGCGGTAAAATAACCAGATCGAATTCCAGTCCCTTGGAATTATGTATCGTCATAATCTGCAGTGCATCATCGGCCTGTACGGTAGCGGCAGGCTCCTTGCTGCTGCTTGCGCGCAAATCCTTAACGTTTTGCAGCCATTCCGCCAGCGAAGCCTGCTTCGTTTGGCAATACTGCTGTGCCAGGCGGCGCAGCTTTTTGACATTGGCTAGCTTGCTGGGGCCATTTTCCTGCTGCGACAGAACAAATTCCGGCTTCAGCTCGTCCCAAAGCTGTGCGAACAGCTCCGGCAATGCCATCAGCGCTGCTGCCTGACGCAGGCTGCGTAAGCGTTCGGCAGCATGCATAGCCAGCGCCTGCTGCTCCGGCTGCAGGTTCATCTGCAGCTCACCGCTGCCAACAGCCTGCAGTACATCCCACAGCGGTTTATCATTTTCGGTCTGCCAGAAAAGCTGCGTCAGCGTTGCATCATCCAAACCGAAATAGTTGGAGCGCAAAGCACCTGCCAGCTCCAGGCTTGCGTAACGGTTGTGCAGCGCAGCCAGCAGATTCAGAATATCCAGAACCTCCTGCTGCTCATAAAAGCCCTTGCCCTTAACTACTACGCAATTTATGCCGTAGCCCTGCAGCGTCTGCCGCAAAATTTCGCAATGCGTCATTGCTCGCAGCAAAATAGCCTTGCTTGCCCCCGGCCTGAGCTGCGGCTCAACCTTGGGCAGCTCCTGCTGCAGATAGGCGGCGATTGCCTCTGCCTCCTTCTGCCATTTATCCTCTTTAGCGCCCAGGTCATCATCCTTGGATTTATACGGCACCTGCAGCAGGCAAACCTTAGCGCCGCCGGTGTTAGCACCCTCGTGATGCTCCAGGCAGATTTCCTCCTTCGGCAAATCCATCAGCTGACAAAAGGCGGTATTACAGCTTTCGACAATGCTCTGCGTGCTGCGGAAGTTGGTTTTCATGCCCAGGTTCTGGCCTGCGTTTTGCGCAATGTCCTCCTTCACCTTGGTGAAGACGCTGACATCCGCATGACGGAAACGATAAATAGACTGCTTCACATCACCGACGATAAAAAGATTATTCTTGCCGTCCAGCTTGTTACCGCAGAGCAGATAAATCAGCAGACGCTGGCGCTCATTGGTGTCCTGAAACTCATCTACCATAATATATTTATAGCGCTCCTGATACTTTTGCCGCAGCGCCTCATTCTTCTGCAAATGCTCGATGGCCAGCAAATCCAGATCATCATTAAACAGAACATTATTTTCCTGCTTGCGTGCGCTCAGGCAGGCATAAAACTCCTGCAGCACGGCGAGCCAATCCTGCACTAAATCGCAGCCCTTGGCGTTCAAAAGTACATGGTTCAGCTCCTGACGCAGATTTTTTAAATTAGTCAGCTCCGCTGCCAACGCCTTGCCGCTAACCTTAACAACGCCAGACGCATCCAGCAGGGAGCAGTCCGGCTCCGGCGCCAGCAGCTGCTTTTGCATTTCGTCCAGTAATCCTGCGGCCTCCGTCAAGGTCTGGCGCCCCTTGGTCTTTGCCCCCAAAGCCTCGCGCGCTTCGATTACCTCGCGCACAGCAGCAAACAGCTTCTGCTGCAGGGCAGGCAGCTCTTCCTTCGCCTTAAGATAAGGCTCTGCCAGATTCTTTTCCATCACCAGCTCCGAAAGTCTGCCGGACAGCGCATCAACCTGATTAACAAAGCTGTTGACGCCATAGGTCTGCACCAGTCTGCGCAGGGCCTCATTAGCCTTGATATTCTTGCGTAAATATTGCTGCAGCGTTTCTTTAAAAAAGTCCTGCGCTTCAAAATCCTCTAAAATCGTAAATTCCGGATCAAGTTGCGTTTCTACCGGGTTATCTCTCAAAATACGGCTGCACAGGCTGTGAATCGTGCTTATCGGCGCGCTTTCCACCTTCTGCAGATGCTCCTGCCAGCGCAGTCTTTCCAAATCAGTCTGCGCCTGCTCCACACATTCGCCTACAGCCTGGCGTACACGCCCTTTGATTTCGTCGGCAGCCTTGCGCGTAAAGGTTATCGCCACAATATTCGTGGGATTTACGCTCATATCCGCGCGCAGAATCTGCACAAAGCGCTTCATCAGCACATAGGTTTTACCGCTGCCGGCACCGGCGAGCAGCGAAACATTGCTTTTAATCGTATTTATCGCCAAAGCCTGCTCCGGTGTAGGATTCTTACTCATCGCTCTCGCCTCCCTGTCTGCCGTCGCCGCTCACCAGCTGCACACGGCAAATATCATGTAACGGGCAATATACATCACAGCGCCTGCAGCCTGCCAATGCAAAATCGCCTGCATAAATTCTTTCTATATAATCCTTAAGCAGCTGCTCCTTTTCCTGCTTAAAGCTATCCCAGGTCAGCTCTGCGGCGTTCTTCGGCTTTTTATACGGCAAGTCGCTGTTGCCCACGCTTTCCAGCAAAAAGGTACTTTTGCGCTTGCCCTCCTTCAGCGAATAATAGCAGCCGCCGCTGACTGCAAGCTGCTCCTTGGAAAGCGCCGCCACCGCCAGCAGATACACCGGCAGCTGCAGGTCGAGCCCATGCTCCATAGCACTGCCTGTGGGAGGAGTGCCGCTTTTATAGTCCGTGATAAAGGCATGCTCGCCGTCGCTGTCGATTCTGTCAACTCTGCCGATGAGCGATACATCACTGCCGTCACTGAGCGTCAGGTACAAGGGCTTGCCGTTTTTGGAGCTGAAATCCCATTCCACGGCCTGCGGCGTAAAGCCTCCCCAACGCTGCTGGTCGGCATATTCAAAGCGCAGCCAGCGCACCAGCATACGCCAGAGGCGCTGCTTTTCTACCTGCCAGATATCCTCGTTTACGGAAGCAATGGTGCTGCTGCAATCATTGCGCGCAGCGGTGCAGACATCCTCAAAGACTGCCTCCAGCTCCTCCGTCAGGTCTTCCATAGTTTCGCCGATAATTTTGCTGCCAAGATAAGGCTCGACAAAATTCTTCAGCGTTTTGTGCAGAATATCACCGGCATCCCGCGGCTGCAGCAAATCATCCGCTTCCTCCGCCGCCTGCGCCAGCCACACCTTCTCCGCCAAAAAGCGGAAGGGGCAGGCAGCGTAAGCCTCCAGCCTGCTCGCACTGAAACGGCTGCCGATTTGCTTACGCAGCAGCTTCGTCGGCAGGGAATTTTGCAAATCGCCGTTATATTCCGGCTGCTGTGCCTTACGCAGAATATCCGCTTTGGCAGCCAGCCGCAGCTCCGCAGAGGGAGCCTTTTGCCCGCTGAGCTCTGCTATTTTCGGCAAATCCGCAGCAGCAAAGCGCTTGTCGCTGTACGCCTCCTCCGCCGAAGCAACACCAAAATCAGGCAGCGTCTGCGATTTCACATAGTCCTTGTCCAGACGCTTTTCCTCACTTCCCGGCTGCAAAAACAGCTTCCAGATTTCCTCCAGATAGCTGCTGGCCAGACTTTCGCCCACATCCTCATGCCAGGTGAGGATGAGCTCCTTTTGCGCCGCACACACAGCCTGAGCAAAGAAATAGGCATCCTCATCAAAGGAGGAGCCAACCGTGGGCAAATCGTAGCCTGCATCCGCCAGCTGCTTGCGCTCCGTATCGTTATAAATCCAGTTTTCGTTTTTAGCCTGCGGGAATTCGCCCTCGCGCAGGCCCATAATATACACGCTGTCGAAGCTCAGGCCCTGTACGTTGCCAACCTCCGTAAAGAGTACGCCGTCCCTGCGGCCGAAGCGCAGAGTAAGCTGCACCTGCCCCAAAGCCTCCTGCAGCAGGCTGTTCCATTGGCTCAGCGTCAGCTTGTAATCACTGTTTTTCGCCACCTCGTAATCACGCACAAGCTGCTGCACAGCCTTCAGCACAGCATCCTTGCTGCGCAGGCAGGCCAGCATAAAGTCAAGCGACACGCCCTGCTTATGCAGGCTGCCCAAACGTTCCTCCAGCGGCAGCGATTGCACAAGCTGCGTCAGCTGCTCGGCATATTCGCTGATTGTTGCTTCCGCTTTGGTATTTTCTATAAAAGCATCCAGCTGCTGCCACAGCTCCGTTGCATCCCCCAGCAGCTCGTGTGCCTTCTGCATAGCCTCCTGACGTGTTTTGAAATACGTTTGCGCGCGCAGGCTGCTTGCCGTTTCCACATCCACATCAAAGAACAGACGCAAAAGCTCACAGCTCAGCAGCTCCAGATAGGCCGTTGCCGCCTCACGTCCCCTGCCTGCGGCAGTAAGCAGCAGGCGCAGCATAACAGCCAACGGTTGCGACACCAGCGCAGTTGTCTGCGGCAGGCTCACCGGCACACCGTATTCATCTGCCAGCTGGCGTAAGCCGCTGTATAAGGAAAAGTCGCGCACGGCAACAACAATGCGATTGGCAGCACATTGCTTCTGCGCAAGCTGGTGTTTAATGCGCTTCAGCACCCAACGCATCTCCTGCTCATCGGAGGCAAAGCAGTAGCTTTCCAAACCCTCCGCAGGCACCGGCGCGGGCGCATGCCCCAAGTGACGCAGCTGCCGCATAGCAACACCTGCCGGAGCTTGTCCCAATTCCTCTGCCGCAAGGCTTGCAACAGTCGCACCAAGAATTTTTAGCGCGTTGACGGTGTTCGTGCTCGCGCGCATAAACTTGGTAATTGATTCATACTTCGCCTTTTCGTCGGAGCTTACTCTGCGTCCTTCGTAGCTCATGCTGATTACCAGATCATCCACATGCTTTGCCAAATCCTGCAAAAAGTTTATCTGCACCTGGTCAAGGCTGAAGAAATCGCAGATATAGATATGCTTCCAGGGGATTTTGCAATACTGCTTCTCCAACATCTTCTCTGCCAGACGATACTTGCCCTCCAGGTCATACCATTTATTGTTTTCCAGATATTGACGATAAAGCAGATAAAAATTGCACACGCCCAAATCCTTGCCCTTCAGCTCATCCTCCTCAAAGGATTTTTGGATTTGGCCGTAGATATCGTCCTTAGTAGCACCGCAGCGCGAAAGCTGGCTTACGAGCGAAGTCATGGCCTTCACAAAGCCTGTTTTATGCGCCAGCGAACCGAAATATTCCAGCTGCTTGTGCGTAGTCATACCGGTAAGCTGCTTGTTTTCCATCATATAGTCGATGATGTCCTGCACAATCAGCTCCTGACTGCGGCGGCTCAATTCCTTGTAATCGGTACCGCCGTTGATATTCATCAGCTTGCCGGCCAGGGTATCCATGCCCATGGTTTCTACATTAGCGTACTTGCTGCGCACATCGTCCGTCAGCAGGCGGTTGGGCAGCACCAGCACGCCTTCGCCCAACGGCTGCTGCGAAAGCTTCTCTGCCAGCTGCGAGCGCAGGCTGCAGCCGAGAGGTACATAAATCAACTTTGCCATAACAATCTCCTTCTGTTTATCCTTCAACGTAATATTGGTCAAATCTTTATAATGCTTATTATACCATAAGCGACTGTCAAAGATTGTCTATTTGAGGAACGGATTTTTAGGGAAAGAAAAAAGAGGCTGCCACTTAATTGTGACAGCCTCGGGAAATACTATATTATGCTTCGTATTCAGCTAACTTTGCAGCAGCCTTCGGACAGCCTTTAGCGGCAGCCAGTTCGAAGTAGGTCTTGGAGCAGATTTTGTGGCCCATTGCCAGATATTGCTCGCCCAGCTTGTACATGTCTTCTGCATATTCAATGTCCTTCAGCTTTGCGGCAGCCTTCGGGCAACCTTTAGCAGCAGCCAATTCGAAGTAGGTTTTGCCGCAGATGCAGTGGCCCATGCCCAGATAATGCTCGCCCAGCTTGTACATATCTTCTGCATATTCCATGTCCTTCAGCTTAGCAGCAGCCTTCGGGCAGCCTTTGGCAGCAGCCAGCTCAAAGTAGGTTTTGGAGCAGATGCAGTGACCCATTGCCAAATAATGCTCGCCCAGGTCATACATATCTTGTGCATATTCCATGTCCTTCAGCTGTGCGATTGCTTCCTCGGAGCCTTTAGCGGCAGCCAGCTCCAGATAGGTTTTACCGCTGATGCAGTGGCCCATACCCAGATATTGTTTAGCAAGCATCAGGCAGCCTGCAACATATTCTTTTTCTTTAGCTTCGGCAGCAGCAATTTCCTCATCGGTAACGCCGGTTTTTTCTTTGAACCATGCCATGATAGCGTCCATGTCTTCAGCCTTATGCAGCACGCTTCTGAATTTATAGTCAATCACCTTGGTAGTATACAGGTACTCAACACCCAAATCCAAGTCAAAATAATCCAATCCGAAAAATGTCAGAATACCATCAATAACAACCTCAGCATTAGCAGGATCCTTTGCCAGCTTAGCAATTTGTAAATACTTTTCAGCAACAGTCGTCATTTAAAAAACCTCTCTTTTTCATTCTTTTGTAAGAATAATCAATTATTAGTTCCTTAGGAACCAATATAATCATATCACGATTGAAATTAATTATCAACTATTATATGGGAAATGGCGGGAAAATGGGAGATAAGATACTCAAAACATCAAAACGCCCTCGGGATCATATGAGGTTTTAGTTCCAAAATGTTCAATTTTCGTATTATATTTAGCACCCAAATTATAGAAACGCAGGCTATCCTTCGTCAGATCAGCAATCTTAAGCAACTCGTTTTGTAAAAAAGTATAGTCATGTGGTTCTACCAAGCATTCAAACACAGAATTCTGTACCCGCTGCCCATACTTCAAACACATTTTAGCAATCTTGTTAAGTCTTCTCCTGCCAGCGGCATCCTGAGTATTAACATCATATGTTACCAATATCAGCATAGTATTTTCTCCTCACTTCCACAAATAGCTCGGATATTCATCTATATCTCCACGTATATATCTGGCTAAAAGCTGCGCCTGAACAAAAGGCACTAATCCCCATGGTATTTTTTCTTGCAAAAACGGATGCATAATTACGTCTTGCTTGCGTTTTTGCCAAGCTTCAAAAAATGTCTTTCGTCCATCGTCATTTAATAATACACTGCCATTTTCCTGATTATTAAATGATTTTTCATTAATCACACGATTATTAATCAATGTAAGCACAAATCTATCTGCTATAATGCTGCGAAACTCTTCCATCAAATCAAGAGCTAAAGACAAGCGTCCCGGTCTATCCCGATGCATGAAACCAATATACGGATCCAATCCGGCTCCTTCAAGTGCTGCAGCACAATCATTAGCCAAAATAGTATACGCAAAGGATAATAGAGCATTTACAGGATCGGTCGGAGGCCTTTTATTTCTATTAGTAAATCTAAAATAAGCCTTATTTTGCAATACAAGCTCATTAAACTGCGCAAAATACAAGCTTGCAGCATCGCCCTCCAACCCTCTAAGTATAGCCAAATCTGTACATTTTCTGGACAGCCTTGTTAAACGCATAATTTCACGGCTGGCTTGTTCAATATTAGCTACATCAACAGTTAAAGCATGGTCACGTTTGGCACGCTCCAAAACGCTACGAGAATTATACAGTTTACCAACAATAAAATTACGCGCTATTTTACAGCTAAGCTCCTCTGAATCCGAAATTCTGTACTGTTCTTTGCGTAACAATACATTGCTGTTATTATGTCCCATAACTCTCGCCAGAAATCTTCCGCTTGGTTTATAAAAACACACGGCTATCCCATGCTCAGCACATTTTCCCAATAACGCCGGACTCGCTCCCATATAGCCAAAATATAAAATCTGCTCAAACATACGCAACGGTAATTTTTTTATTGCAGTACCATTCCTGTTTATTACCACGTTTTCATTGTCCAGCGATAAATAAATATCTTCACTTGTCACAAATAAAGTATTCAGTAAATGTCTCATAATGCATCCTCATTTAAAAATTTTGCATAATAATCCGCCACAACTGTCTTCCTGCATATAACCGGCAAACAAATATCCTTTAAAGAACATAAGCTACAGCCTTTTTTAGGCTTAACATTCGGTGTATAGCCCTGTCTATAATAGTTATGCATTTCACGCAACATAGATTCTACATTTTCACGCATAGAAGCAGTAAAAGTAATCTCTTCCCGACGATGTGTTTCATTATAATATAAAGCACCTTTAGGTATATCAACATGCAGCATTTCTTCCAAACACATAGCCTGACAGCATAATTGTAATCTGTCAGCATCAATCAGCTTACTCTTTCCACGCTTATACTCTATGGGATAAGGGTGCCACAATCCTTCTCGTCCATATAAAGTACATCCGTTTTCAGTCTTACTGAATTCTACAACATCACATTGTCCGGAAACGCCTAATCTTCTTGAAAAGATACTCAAAGAACGTGTAATTAACAGATTACCGCGTTTTTCTATAAAGCCATCATCATGACAACGTTCATGGACTATGTTACCCTCAATGGTTCTTACATTTTCCTGCCATTGATTTTCTATATGAATCAACGCCCATTGTCGACGGCAAAAGCAAAAATGCTGAATACCTGATAATTGTAAGAATTCATCTTCACAATATTCCATAAGAATTCTCCTTTCCCTTTTAGCTAACCAGAATACGTCATTTGCATTAATAAAACCGATAATCCAACCGTGTTCGGTATTTCAATCCACGCTCCCTTGCGGGAGCGACTGGTTGCATCTTCCTCGGAACCAAAGCGGTTGAGATTTCAATCCACGCTCCCTTACGGGAGCGACGCCAGCCCCAGCTGCACCGCTTTGTGTAGCGACCAGGCATTTCAATCCACGCTCCCTCACGGGGGCGACCATGTTCTTGACTTTCTTTATGATGGTCAAGGCAGCATTTCAATCCACGCTCCCTCACGGGAGCGACCGAGGACATTGCAGAATCAGCGATCCTACAGCTCAATTTCAATCCACGCTCCCTTACGGGAGCGACAAAAACGTCACTATGAGCTTGCTAGGCGTGTTAATTTCAATCCACGCTCCCTTACGGGAGCGACCATTACTCTCATCTGGTGTCCAATTTCCCTCTTTATTTCAATCCACGCTCCCTCACGGGAGCGACCACTCTTGATGCCGGTACCATAGCCAAGGTCAATATTTCAATCCACGCTCCCTCGCGGGAGCGACGATGATAAGGTAAAAATTATGTATACCATAGATATTTCAATCCACGCTCCCTCGCGGGAGCGACAAAGCTTATTGCCCTAAATGCCAAGAAAAATGAAATTTCAATCCACGCTCCACACAAACGGGTCATAACCAATATCACGCAGTCTATATTTCAATCCACGCTCCCTCGCGGGAGCGACGATTTTCCGGATAAATCGCGAAAAGATACAAAATTAATTTCAATCCACGCTCCCTCGCGGGAGCGACGTGATGATGTACAAAAAGCTTATCAGAGATGGCTATTATTTCAATCCACGCTCCCTCGCGGGAGCGACGAAGATCCATTATATTATTATCATCATAAAGATATTTCAATCCACGCTCCCTCGCGGGAGCGACTTTCATAAGTCTTTTACATTCTTCTGCTTCAATCTATTTCAATCCACGCTCCCTCGCGGGAGCGACATTATCAGCACTACCGCCTGCATGATACATATTTATTTCAATCCACGCTCCCTCGCGGGAGCGACGTTTGTCATAAGTTTAATCTGCTCAGCGGTAAAATTTCAATCCACGCTCCCTCGCGGGAGCGACCACCTTCACCAAGATTATAATTTGCGGAAAGGGCAATTTCAATCCACGCTCCCTCGCGGGAGCGACTGCCACGGCCTGCCGCGGTTTTCATGCCGCCAACATTTCAATCCACGCTCCCTCGCGGGAGCGACAATTTTTTCATCGGTTCACTCTCCTTTGTAATAAATTTCAATCCACGCTCCCTCGCGGGAGCGACACTTGCAGAGCCTTCACGATTGTACTTGCCGGTGCATTTCAATCCACGCTCCCTCGCGGGAGCGACGGTATCACGACTTGCCTTGTTAGCATTATACCACATTTCAATCCACGCTCCCTCGCGGGAGCGACTTATAGGTTAAAGTTATAAAACAATTATGCTGATATTTCAATCCACGCTCCCTCGCGGGAGCGACATCGGTGGCAAACGATACAGTTACAGTCAACGGTATTTCAATCCACGCTCCCTCGCGGGAGCGACCAGCGGTGGGGATAATGCCTTTATAATGACCATGGATTTCAATCCACGCTCCCTCGCGGGAGTGACGGTAGGCGTTAACCTCTATGCGTGGTCTGGCACAATTTCAATCCACGCTCCCTCGCGGGAGCGACAAGATAAATACATATTAATAGACTATATACGATAAATTTCAATCCACGCTCCCTCGCGGGAGCGACTTTGAAAATGACGGAAAAGCCGCTGTGCTCAACATTTCAATCCACGCTCCCTCGCGGGAGCGACCAATGGCGGCGTAGTGCTTGCCGCTAACGATAGCAATTTCAATCCACGCTCCCTCGCGGGAGCGACTTAATCCCTGGAAGAGCGCTTACGCACTCTACGCTATTTCAATCCACGCTCCCTCGCGGGAGCGACGACTTGCCGCAACCGCCGAAAAGCGACCCGGAGCCATTTCAATCCACGCTCCCTCGCGGGAGCGACCAGAAACATTGTAGGTATCAGAGGCACTTTTGAGATTTCAATCCACGCTCCCTCGCGGGAGCGACGTTATGAAGAACGGCAAAGAGGTGTGCACTTTGATTTCAATCCACGCTCCCTCGCGGGAGCGACTGTTGCGCCCAGCGGCAAGCCTTGCATTTTGATGCATTTCAATCCACGCTCCCTCGCGGGAGCGACAGTAGTCCCATGCAATCATCTTCGCCTGTTTCAAATTTCAATCCACGCTCCCTCGCGGGAGCGACTGGAGCGTTCCGCGTCGGGATGATTTCCTCACCGCTATTTCAATCCACGCTCCCTCGCGGGAGCGACACCCGACGTATTCAAAATACTACAGAGATGACAGTATTTCAATCCACGCTCCCTCGCGGGAGCGACCACCGGCGGCGGCTTTCCTGCCGGTGTAGTGAGTTGAATATTTCAATCCACGCTCCCTCGCGGGAGCGACGGGACTACAAGAAAAAGCCAAGAAAAACAACTCAATTTCAATCCACGCTCCCTCGCGGGAGCGACTTCGAGGACAACGAAGACGACAAGGAGCGTGAAGATTTCAATCCACGCTCCCTCGCGGGAGCGACGCTATCTTGGGCAAAATGACATATGAGCAGAAGATTTCAATCCACGCTCCCTCGCGGGAGCGACACAATGCAGCCATTGAGGCGATTCTGGCGGTTGAATTTCAATCCACGCTCCCTCGCGGGAGCGACCCCAGAATCTGCGTCATGTCGTTCAAATCAAGCATATTTCAATCCACGCTCCCTCGCGGGAGCGACTACCTTCGACTTCACCAAGCGTAGCATTATAACGTATTTCAATCCACGCTCCCTCGCGGGAGCGACCGGTCTGCAACAAAATCACTATTAGACAACTGAATTATTTCAATCCACGCTCCCTCGCGGGAGCGACATAGTTGCCCATACTTTTGGTAGTTCTTTTGTAAATTTCAATCCACGCTCCCTCGCGGGAGCGACACAATGTTTTGTTCAGCATACGCAGGTTGCTTCTGCATTTCAATCCACGCTCCCTCGCGGGAGCGACATGAAGAACAGGCTATTATTAACCGCTATCAGGATTTCAATCCACGCTCCCTCGCGGGAGCGACCTAACGCACGTGCCGCTCAAAAGTGGGATGCTAAAATTTCAATCCACGCTCCCTCGCGGGAGCGACGAATGGGTAAAACTATACGAAGAAAAGACAGGGGACATTTCAATCCACGCTCCCTCGCGGGAGCGACAAGCAGCAAGGCAAACAGGAATATAAATATTATCTATTTCAATCCACGCTCCCTCGCGGGAGCGACCGTTCGCTGCCTTCAATGTTGATTCGTTTCAGCGATTTCAATCCACGCTCCCTCGCGGGAGCGACCTGGTCAAGTCGCTTACGCTGCCGCCGTAGTCATATTTCAATCCACGCTCCCTCGCGGGAGCGACCAATGTTTTGTTCAGCATATGCAGGCTGCTTCTGCATTTCAATCCACGCTCCCTCGCGGGAGCGACGCTATCATGAATGTTTATCAGGGGCGTGAGCTGATTTCAATCCACGCTCCCTCGCGGGAGCGACGTCTGCCTTTCTTCTTTCTTCGGCTTCATGGTCAAATTTCAATCCACGCTCCCTCGCGGGAGCGACTGCCGTCCCCGCAACATTCATATACGTACATCACTATTTCAATCCACGCTCCCTCGCGGGAGCGACAATGTTGCCGGTTCACCGTTTGAAGCAGGTTCTATTTCAATCCACGCTCCCTCGCGGGAGCGACGCTGATTCCTGCTATCGAGCAATCCGAAAGCATGGATTTCAATCCACGCTCCCTCGCGGGAGCGACATAATATACCCAACGATAAGGAGTGGTAATTATATTTCAATCCACGCTCCCTCGCGGGAGCGACAAGCCTGCTGAATACTGCTTTCATAACCTCCCACGATTTCAATCCACGCTCCCTCGCGGGAGCGACTGTTTAACGTGCCACTAGCTAAAGTAGTAGCGATATTTCAATCCACGCTCCCTCGCGGGAGCGACTATCTTCCATAGCCCATTGAGTTTGAGTACCATCAATTTCAATCCACGCTCCCTCGCGGGAGCGACAACATCAAAGCGTCCCTTGGCAAAATCAATTCTATTTCAATCCACGCTCCCTCGCGGGAGCGACCACTGACGATATGCGTTCCAACAATCCCGACTTATTTCAATCCACGCTCCCTCGCGGGAGCGACCAATATGCGCAGATAGCAAGTAATGCTGGCGGGTTATTTCAATCCACGCTCCCTCGCGGGAGCGACAACATTCCCTCTGCATCGTCGCCGTGTCCATTCAATTTCAATCCACGCTCCCTCGCGGGAGCGACGCTTCTGCGGCCTTCATGCGCTCATTTACGCCTTTATTTCAATCCACGCTCCCTCGCGGGAGCGACCTGCCTTTCTGGCGGCGATAGCATCATTTATATCGATTTCAATCCACGCTCCCTCGCGGGAGCGACAATCATGCCTGTTTGTGGGTTAACCTGCTGTTGTTATTTCAATCCACGCTCCCTCGCGGGAGCGACTCCCGAGATACATCACAGTAAGTCCCTCTGCGGTATTTCAATCCACGCTCCCTCGCGGGAGCGACCGCAGGTTCTTGTATTTCCTTCTCGAAATGGGTATTTCAATCCACGCTCCCTCGCGGGAGCGACTCTGCGCCGGAAGAATACTGCTTATGTTTCTTCTTATTTCAATCCACGCTCCCTCGCGGGAGCGACCAATTCGCAGAAGCAACCTGCGTATGCTGAACAATTTCAATCCACGCTCCCTCGCGGGAGCGACAGGCATTGAGATTGACAAGGCTGTTGAGAGCGCACAATTTCAATCCACGCTCCCTCGCGGGAGCGACCTCATATGTGCAAGGTTCTTCCGGCAAAGGAAAATTTCAATCCACGCTCCCTCGCGGGAGCGACCTTCAAGCCGTCCTTTGCTGCGGTGCGCAGGTCAAATTTCAATCCACGCTCCCTCGCGGGAGCGACTTAGCCATGTTATCACTCCTTCTTGCTATCTTTGTATTTCAATCCACGCTCCCTCGCGGGAGCGACGGTACTCCTTTTGCTCATAATTCGCCATCACTAAAATTTCAATCCACGCTCCCTCGCGGGAGCGACCTATACTTGTTGCAGGTAATGGAGTATAATATGATATTTCAATCCACGCTCCCTCGCGGGAGCGACTGTTTCTCCTGTGCATAACGGCAGACTAATTCCAATTTCAATCCACGCTCCCTCGCGGGAGCGACATAGCTTACCGCAGGACTGTGGCTGATGTTGCCGATGATTTCAATCCACGCTCCCTCGCGGGAGCGACCCATCTGTTCCAGTATCCAATCTGGCAACCAGTATTTCAATCCACGCTCCCTCGCGGGAGCGACAAAAATCCGTGAATCCCTTATACAGCTGCTTCAGATTTCAATCCACGCTCCCTCGCGGGAGCGACCTTCGGATGCTTACCCATAACTACAACGGCATTTTTATTTCAATCCACGCTCCCTCGCGGGAGCGACCACGCTGTGCCGGAGTAGTCTTTTTCCAGGTTTTATTTCAATCCACGCTCCCTCGCGGGAGCGACGACTTGTCGTCAGTAGTAATGCTGCTGTCCTCAGTATTTCAATCCACGCTCCCTCGCGGGAGCGACAAGCTGCGGAAGGCGTTGACTATTTTGCAACTCCTATTTCAATCCACGCTCCCTCGCGGGAGCGACTTAAGATTTTTTCGTGAAACACCAGGATTAGTGATTTCAATCCACGCTCCCTCGCGGGAGCGACGATTTGACAACACCATACGGCGTTCCTGCATATGGTATTTCAATCCACGCTCCCTCGCGGGAGCGACCAGTTTTCAAGGAGCGTGTCGGTGTTCAACCGATATTTCAATCCACGCTCCCTCGCGGGAGCGACAGCATCAAAACAAATTACTTCTCTATTCATTTAAATCAAGCATTTTTTGCGAACTAGCTCAACTCAAATACTCAAAAATTTATTTTGATGTGAGAAAACTTATAGTTTCCCATTCTAGCTTAAGTTGCGAACCTAAGTTAAATTTTATGTTCCATATAACTTCGCACAGGATAATTCTGCACTATTTTTACTCATGCCAATCAATATGCAAATAGCGGTTCTTTAATTCGTTATTTCCGTTATATAGTAAATTCTCAAAGAATTTCTCTAAATACACCGTAGTAGCGTGAACTCCATTTTGTAAATCATTATAGTTTGCTCTAACCAAAGCATTACGGAAATACCAGGAATCCTTAGCAAAAGCTTCATTACCTATGGAATATCCTAAAGAATTCAAATACTTTATGATAAAAACAGCAGTTGAGCGAGTGTTTCCTTCGCAAAAAGGATGTATCTGCCATATATCACAAGTAAATTTTGCTATATGCTTAACGATTTCACTCTCGCTAAGATTTCTATAAGAAAATCTCTTTTCAGTATTAAAATCATAGTCGAGTGTCATAGAAATGCTATCATAGGATGCGTAAAAAACACTTTTTCCATTCAAAACCCATTCATTTTTACTAATATTATAGGTTCTGACCTCTCCGGCATGAGCAAATACATTCGCAAAAAGGTTTTTATGTATGGAAATCCAATAAGCAGGAGAAAAGCTAAATGTTTTTTCTCCCAATATTGCAGTAATCCTACCTGCTACAACATCCGCTTCTTTCGTTCCAGCTTCAATAGCTTTCCTATCGTTGCATTCCTCATAATAACTACTGATTTTATCATTAGCTTCACTAATAGTGATTTTGCCTTCAATATTCTCTTTAGCCGTTTCCAGTAAGTAATCAGAAGTAGAAAGGCCATCTACTGCCTGTAAGCCAATTGCGGTCTGCCAGGCAACTGTTTTTTCTTCCAGCTTGGGTTCACCCAAACGAATATATTCATTTAAGTTTTGATACCAATCTTTCTGCATATTACATTCCTTCTTTAACTTCGGGAACAAGACCATTCAATTCATCGACAACAATATCATAATCATCTGCAGACAGTGCCTCTGCAATACCTTCCTTAAGCTTTACTTTAACAGAACGATGAACCTTAGCAGAAGAGTACTGCCCTTCCTTGCAATTATGCTTCCACCAATACAACTTAACAACTTCCATAGAGCCATCCGGACGAGCCGAAGAAGCATCATTTTCAAACAGAGTTAATAAACATTTTTTGACAACTTCAGCATCTTCATCTGTAAAACCAGTTTTCGTTGCAAGCTGAACATTAATGGCACCCTTAATTTCATACATACCAAACTTTATCATGTGCTTCATGCCCATTGTATCAGAAGATTTTCCTTCTTTGCCATCTTTATTTTCGCCATTGACACTTTTGGTAATTTGATAAGAGCATACTTCAACGGGATCAATGCTTACTGCCTGATGAATCGAGATAGGTCCTCTTACACCTACTGAAACACCTGCTGCTTCTTTATCTTTTTTATTATTAAATGCGAATACCTGTCCAAAACTACGCACATCAAGCCAAGTTTCACATGTCCAGGCAGCATACTGCTCCGGACTAACTTTGTCACCTTTCTTTACTTTCTTATCGCTCTTATCTTCTGCTAAATGTTTTTCTTCAAGCTTTTTAGCAATAAGTGCCGATGCACGATCACTTAAAGAAGTAAAGCCATCATCGCTGCGATCATTAGACTGGACAAAAATAGGATATCCCAAATCCTGCATACGGTTACGAATTTTACGTTTAATACATTCAGCTGTAATTTCACCATATCTGCCATAATCAATACGCGGGCGATTACCATTCAGCGGATCACCATTGGGATTTGCCATTTTTACACTTACCAATAATACAAAGTCAATTTTGTTGCTTAATTCTGCCATTTTACTTATCCTCCTCTTGTTTGTCTTTTTTAGATATATATAAATCATTGCGCTGATCATAATAACCCATCAAATAACAGGGTTCCAGACTTTTATTGCGGATTTTATCAGCTGTTTCACCTATTTTTCCCATAATTTCGCCAATAAGGCCCAAATAGAAGTTTTTTCTTGTGTCCGGCAAATATTTCAAATAAGGTCTTAAAGCACCATTAATATTCGCTGCACCACTTTCCGGCTTAGCACAATAAAAATTCCACAATTTATCAGCATGAGTTTCCCTGATATCATTATCAGTATAGCCGTACCGGCTCTTCATTGCATCAATCTCTAGCTTTTCAAATACAGCTAATAATCTGCCATATAAATAATCACGATTCAACTTATTTTTATCAAGGCTCATATTCCATTCCTCCTTTTGGGCCTTATCATTATAATACTTTCTTATGACCGCACAAGCTACAGAAAGTATCTTTTCACGATTTTTCTTATTATAGCTTTTGGGCATTGAAGCCTTGGCAGTTAATGCCATTACTATATCATAAGGTATAGGTAGTTTCTCAATAAGACACTTAAACAGCCTCTGCATATGTTGTTTTAAAAGCTTATCATCAACTTCAACTTTGCTGTTATCATCATTGCCCCTCTGAACACCGAAAGCAAAACGCACTATATCATACAACAACGGTGATTGGATATTTTGATAAAAATACCAATAACATCTATTATACCAGCTATTAATTCTTTCAAAAAAAACAGATGCCTTTAATTCATTATAATATACCAATGATAATCGTCCGGTTGTTGCTGCATCAAAAGCTGCAATAATTACATCCTCTTCATTAGGTAAATCATTTTTAAATCCTGCCAAGGTATTATTTAATTCCTTGCGATAATCCGAAGGAACAAAAATTGTTTTCTTTTTATCGCCAAATATACTCTTATTAAACTTTGGTACAGGTTTTCCTTTAGGATTCCAACACAAAAAAGTTCTATCAGATACGCAAAAGCTAGTTTCGGAATTATTGGCCAACCACTGCAAAATTACAAACACTTTCTGAAAGGTTGAATATCCTACACTGCTTGCTTGTTCGGCATCAGTAAAGCGTCCACGAAAAACAAAATTTGCAGTATCATTAGAAGAAATCAATTTAGCATTTGCCTGCATATTTACAATTCCTTTAGGAACCATAGGTGCAAGAATTTCTTGTTCTCCAGAAATCATACAAAGATCCATAATGAATTTCTCATTATTTTGCATCTGAGTGTCATAATAAGAAGCCCATTTTTGGAATAGCTGTTTATCACGCCAACATTCTTCTACGTCTGTTCCCAAAACACGCCAACGCACCATGCATTGCAATGGTTCTACACCATTAATTTTTTTGTCAGCTATTTTGTTATTTTTATCCAATTCCAAAAGTTGTTCTCTTACTAAATCCTTGACAATCGTTTCACCATCAAGATACTTTTTTATAGCACTTAGTTTTATATCGCCATATTCTGATGATGCTTCCCAATTTGCTAACAAATTCATATATTCCTGATGCTTGTTGTTTTCTGTAGGAATCAGATAATCTAATTTATCGCTTAATGGATGCGCTGCCGGATTCTTGCCGGAACGACTACCGGATTCTATTGTTACAGGAATAATAGTTGGCTGCTCAAAAGGCACATTAGGATCTTTACTTTTTTTATCCAATGCTCTTGCACTTACAAATTCGCCATTTAAATTAATGCTTACTTCAATTTGTACATTTTTCAAAATATGAGAGATTGGTAACAAAGGCGATTTGCCGGCTTCAATCATTCCTACTAATGACTTATGGTATTCATATGTCTCATAGGCTTTATTAAACAAACTCATCTATTGTTCCTCCTTCCTCATGTTCGAACTCATCTAAACCACTAAAATTCTTCTTATCTTCAAAAATTTTCATTTTCATCGGATGAATTTTCTTAGTAGCAGTACACTCTTGGGGACGTATGAAATCAATAACACCCTTTTTCATAACTGGTCGCCAAAAACGTACAGTCATGCAATCCTTAGTTTCGGGAGAATAAAATTCATCCGGATAAGTAATACCATGATACATAACACCAAAAGCCAATTCATTAACATCATCATAGGCCACAGAACCTTCACCAAATTTACAAGGCTCTACATAAGCCTGACATTCGCGTGTTCCCAAAAAAACATCTCGGCGGCCGCCTTTCAATATCATCCGTTTTGCAATATTATGGTGTTTATTCTCATTTCGGTCACCTTCCAACTCAGGTCGGTTCTTATTCCATTCAAAATGCGCCTGGACTTGATACCGGCAATTTTTCAGGTATGTATAATATGCCAAATCATTTCCATTACCAGTGTATTTAATTGGACGGACGCCTTTAACCTCTGTTTGAATCTGATTCATTACACGCACCTTGTCAATGTACCAAATGATGGTCGGCTTCCAATACACCGACATTAAAATACCTTTTAATGCTTCATATGTAGGCACCTGATAAGAACACTTCTCACCACCTACACGCATGATTGGATCACTAAAAAGTGCATAATTACCATAAACCTCAAATTCGACATTATTAGAATGCATATGACACCTCCATTGCTTAATAAAAAACTCCTTCGCCACCTATAGCATCTAAATTTAAACCAAGCTTATCATCATAGTAAGCAGAATCATTCAAGATATAGATGCCAAAGCAATCATTATATATTACTGCTGCATCTTTCTTTAAAATATCTATCTGATATTGATAACATGTAACAGTATATCCGGTTGCTTGCTTTATAGCTTCTTCCGCATACGCCAGATTATACATAGCTTTCTCAGAATTCAACTCGCTAATAACATCTTGCCCCTTCCCATAAGGCACTATCATTTCAACGGTATTATTATCAAAAACATTAAAATACTTTCCTGCCGTCTTTAACTGTTGCGCCAAAAAGTAACCATCTGCAACATCATGTTGATTTAACAATCCGTATAAAGACTTATGTAAATTAGGTACAAAAAAATCTTGCTCACCCTTGTTCATCATAGAGTATAGCTTTTTATAATAAAAGGAAATAGCTGCATCGGAGTTCAAGCTAGTATAATGTTTTTTTATTTTAACTTCCTGTAATAAACTTTCAGTAGCTCTTTTAGCAGTTTCAATCTCTTTAAGCCGATGAAGTTTCTCTCCCAATAAATTTACAATGTAAACCGACTCTAATTTATTTTCGCCATTTCTATTGCATCTTCCTGCTGCCTGAACAATACTATCCATTCCAGCCTGTAATCTAATAACACAGTTAAAAGAAATATCCACACCAGCCTCAATTACTTGAGTTGCAACGCAAACTATTTGTTTAGGATCTGGTAAACTCAAATCAATTTTCATTGACTCTACTATCATTTTTCTATGCTTTGTACACATCGAAGCAGATAGATGATACATTGGAATCACGCCGTTTACTTCAGCCTGTAAACTCTCAAATAACTCTTTAGCCTCTCGTTTTGTATTGCATACAACTAGAAGGCTTTTTTTGCTCCTTATTATTTCTAAAGCAAAATCAGATAACTCTTCCATGCTCATAGAACCCTTGTCAACTAATTCCACACGTTCAAAAACCTTTAAAGTTTCAGAGGGCAACGTAATCAAGTCACTAACCTCGCTTAATAATTTGTGCTCAGCATTTTCAAAGGAAGGCTGTGTAGCAGAACACAAAATAACAGTTGCATGACATTTTTTCACAAGGAAATTTATCGTTAAATTAAACAGCGTGAGCATTGTATTTGGCAAAGACTGCACCTCATCAAAAACAATTACACTATTACACAGAGATGCAAAACGTCTGACTGAACTGGTTTTTCCTAAAAACATAGTATTTAGAAGTTGCACTAATGTTGTTATCACAATAGGATTATCCCAGGACTGTATAAGCAGCTCTCTCTTATTTAATTCCTCGACATCACTGTTTTCATCATCAATGACATTAGAATGATGCTCTAAAAGAATACTATCATCCTGTACTGCTTTTCTTATTTCCTGTGCATTTTGTTCAATGATGGACAGTAAAGGCATGACAAAAAACATTCTTTTTTTATGATATTTTTTTGCGTGTTCCAAGGCATAACGCAATGAACTTAAAGTTTTGCCACCACCAGTCGGAACATTTAACCTGTATACTCCTTCAGGTTTTTGCGCGGCAACAGTACATGCAGCAGAAATCGCCTTACGTGCTAAATCTATATCCCGTTCTGTCTTAAAATTTTCAATATAAGAATTAAAATTCGCTAAAATCCTACTCCAATCTAAGTCTAACTGCTTAGTTACCTCATTTTTTTCAAATTCCATAGTATCTTTTCTATCAGCATCTATAACTGCCGATGTCAGTAAACGACACACCAATGAATAATAAAACGGAATTTCAGGTTCTTTATAATTCTCTGTGCTATCTATACTAACTATTATATCAGCAAGATTTTTTATTTCATCTGTTGCCTCCAGAAGCAATTTTTCAATTTCATCCTCACTGGCACATTCATTATAGAAGTTTTCTATAGCCTCCTCAGAATCAATGTTTTCTTTTTCTAATCTGTAAGCAAAGGCACTTTCATCCTTATCTTTTATACAGTCAAATAAGCCGTGATGTGCTCCGATTGCATAAGCTATCAATTCAATAGTTAAATCTTGGAAGTCATTTGCACCAACATATTTAGCATGTTTCGCTAAAATCAGCTTTACACCTGCAAAAGTATGATTAACAGTACCACGCTTAACTTCTTTTTCATTGACAACTGCATCTTCAATATACTGCTTAAATCTGAACGTATGTTTGCCGCAATCATGTAATAAGCCTGCAAGATAAGCAGTCTTTTCTAAGCCTACTGCCTTTAATGCTTCACTAGCATATTTTGCTGTATTACGGCAATGCTCAGCAACAGATTGAAATGAATAAGTTACTTTACCATCACAAGATATTTCTTTTCTTATATGCGCCGGATACATACTGAACACCTCACTTTTTTGCTTTCAATTATATTTTAATGTTTAAAGAATCAATTGTCAAGGATTATTATTTCTGCTAAGCACGCAAAATTACCTTGTCTTCTGAAGATTGTTATTGTACAATGAAAGAGTCATATACTTTCGGTATATGTGGATTGAAAAAATTATATTTTTATGTATGTAAATAGAGATACTAAAATGTATCTCTATTTTACATTTCTGCTAATTTATCTTTAGTGTATCACACTACAAAGACAGTTTTTGTCTATATTGAAAAAGTCACTTGCTACCTTGAAAAAAATTTAGGAATTTGCACAAAAGTCCAGTCTATTAATTTTTTTAAATTACAGACTGGACTTTTCTGATTCCACAAGGAATACCTATATTGTATATTCTTTTATTATAAAAATTCTCCCCCCTACCTCACACGTATACGCCTGCCCTCGCCGTTCGCCAGAAAAATCTCGCCCATCTGCAATCTGCCGTCCACAATCTTAAAGACATCGCTTTCAAACGTGCCCACCTTGGTTTCAATCTCTACATTACTGAAAGCCAGCTCACCGCTCTGGTCGCTGAAGCTGCCGCGCAGGCTCAAAAACGGCACCAGCATATATGTTCCCTTGCCCGTAGAAAAGCTGCCGTATACCAAATTATTGCCATGCGGTCCCTCGTTGCGGAACTTTATCTTCAAGGCAACACTCGTATTAATCTTACTGCTTTTGGCAGCCAGCGAAGCCATCAGGTTCTTGCCGTCAACGTCAATTTTGTAATAGCGATTATCAAAATGATACAAGCCTATCGCATCAAAGGTACCGCCGAAAATGCTGCCTGTTACATCCTGAAAGGTTATCAGCGCATTTTCATAATGGTAGGTGCCGTCGATATTCGTAAAATACAAATCGTTCAGATGCAGCTCCTTCAGCGCCAGCGCACCATCAATCACAGGTTTTTTCAGGCTGCCGGTCATCTGCCCGGTCACCGTCATCGCATCCTTAACATTTTTCATGCCCAGCGAATCCGGAATAACATCATACAGGCAGATATTGATATTCGCCTTCTGCTCCCCCTTCAGGTCGCAGGTGCCGTCAATATTCAGTCCCTTGCCTGCAATGCTGCCGCCGTAGCGTCCTGCAGCCAAATGCAGCTCCAGCCTTTGATGCTCGTGTATCTGCGCCATGCTGTCCACATCATTCAAAATAAAGTGACGCTTTTTATATTCTGCCGACAATATCGTATCATGCAAAATAAGCTTAATATTCGGCAGTCTGCCCTTAATCTGCAGATGACGCTTTTCCATAGGCACTTCGTCCGGCAGGATACTTTCCTCCGCCGTCTTTTTATTCTGCAGAATATCCAGGCGCATTTTATCATCAAAGCCAAGATGAATATAAGCACCGCTCAGCTCCACCTCCTGCACCGTATCAATGCCGGCTATACGCAGGATGATGTCCTTAGGCTTGATTTTAATGCGTCCCTCCGGTACATCCACCAAGCGTTCATGCTCCGGCGAATCCCAGGTCAGTTTTTTAAAATACACGTTGCCCCAGATATCGGCACGCAGCTCCTCGGCCGTCACGCTTCCTGCCAGCACCTGTTGCTTAGCCATATAATAGTTAAAAAGCTCCGCCGCATGACGGCTGGCACGCTGCGCCAAAAAGAAATAGACAGCGCCGCCCACCGCCAGCAGGCAGACTACTATCATTGCCAAATGAGTTTTAGATAATCTGCGTATTGCCTGCAACATATAATCACCTCTTTCGCTTATAAAACTTCCTAAGCTCAGTATAGCACCACGACGAACTGCCCGCAACTAATAGCAAAGGCACAGCAGACCTGTCACCAGCATCTGCTATGCCCTTTGATATACGCATATTAAATTGTTACTTCAGGCAGTAGGTTCCATCGGCAGCCTCCGCAACAGCGGCCGCAAAAAACGCTTGCGCCAGCTCCGCCAGATACACCGTATCCTTAACGCCTGCCATTTCGTAGGCAGAATGCATCGCCAGCTGCGCCAGGCCGATATCCACCGATTTGATTGCTACCTGAGCGGTAGAGATATTGCCCAACGTCGAACCGCCTGCCATATCCGAACGGTTATAGAAAAGCTGCAGCGGTACGTTCGCCTTTTTAGCCAGCAGCTGCACCAGCGCGCCGGATACCGCATCCGTAGTATATTTTTGGTTAGCGCTGTATTTGACAACCACGCCCTCATTGGGATAGGTCTTGTTCGTCAGGTCATTTTTATCCGTATGATTAGGATGCACAGCATGAGCGTTGTCCGCCGAAAGCATCAGGCTGTTGGTCAAGGACACCAGATAATCCTCCTCATCCCTGCCCAGTGCCATGTTGATGCGCAGCAGCGCATCCTTTAAGAAGGTCGCCGCCGCGCCCTGCTTCGTCCCGCTGCCAACCTCTTCGTTATCCAGCATGCAGAATACCGGCACACTTGCGCCTGCTTCTGCCGCCAAAAAGCCCTGCAATCCGGCAAACACGCACTGCAGGTCATCCAGCCTGCCGCCGGCAACATATTCCTGTTCCAGGCCCACGGTAGTTGCAGGCATTCTGTTATACAGGAAAAGCTCCGTATCTACAATCTGCTCTGAGGTAACGCCGCAGGCCTCCGCCAACAGCTTCTGCAGGCCGTCCTTAGTTGCAGCACTGCCTATAAGCGGCAGCATATCCGTCTGCGCGTTCAGCTTTACGCCCTCGTTGGCTTCCCTGTTCATGTGGATTGCCAGATTCGGAATCATCATCAGGTCCTGCTCAACATTAACCAGACGCGCTTCCAAGCGGCCGTCAACGTTGCACAGCACGCGGCCGGCAACGGAAAGCGGCCTGTCCAGCCAGGTGTTCAGCAGCATGCCGCCGTACTTTTCCACATTCAGCTTCACATACTTTTTATCTACCACGATTTCCGCATTATTCTTCAGCTTGAACGCCGGCGAATCGCAGTGGCAGGCGTAAACCTGAAAGCCCAGGTAAGACTTTTTGGGAATCACAAAGGCCAGCAGCGCCGAACCGTTACGGCTGACATAATATTTGCCGCCTTCCTGCAGCTGCCATCTGCTGTTTTCCTGCAGCTCGGTAAAGCCTGCAGCCGCCAGCTCCACCTTAATATTATTCACGGCAAAAAAGCTGTTGGGCGTTTTATCCAAAAAAGCGCACAGCTTCGCATTCAGCTCCGTATAAGCCATTTCCATTTCTATCTTTCACCTCTTGCAAAAATTCTTGGTATATTACTCTGCAAAGTGCTCACGCAGCAGCTTGATTTCCGCAGCGTAGCCCGGCAGCTCGTTCGGCGTTTCCAAGTAAAACGGCAGTATGCGCAGCGCCGGATGGTTAATCACCGCCGTCAGCGCCTCCAAGCCGATGTTGCCTGCACCGATGCATGCATGACGATCCTTATGACTGCCGCAGATGTTCAGACTGTCGTTCAGATGCACAGCCTTCAAACGCTCCAAGCCGATAATTTTATCGAACTGCGCCAGTACGCCGTCCAAATCATTAACTATATCATAACCACCGTCAAAAATATGACAGGTATCAAGGCAGACGCCCATCTTCTCGTTAAGCTGCACCCTGCTCAAAATCGCCGCCAGCTCCTCAAAGCTGCGGCCAACCTCCGTGCCCTTGCCTGCCATCGTTTCCAGCAAAACCGTGGTATGCAAATCCTTGTGCAGCACACTGTTGAGCAGCGCCGCTATTTTTTCTATGCCAACCTCAGCACCCTGCTTCACATGGCTGCCGGGATGAAAATTATACATATTCCCCGGCACATATTCCAGCATCTCCAAATCCCCCTCCATCACCATCTGCGCAAACTCCAGCAGCTTTTCGTTCGCTGCACAGGGGTTCATCGTATACGGTGCGTGTGCCAAAATGGGCGCAAAATTGTGCTCCTGCATCAAAGCATTCAACGCCGCCGCGTCCTCCGGCTTCACAGCCTTCGCCTTGCCTCCGCGCGGATTGCGCGTAAAAAATTGAAACGTATCGGCACCGATCGACAGCGCCGTTTTTCCCATGGCTAAGAAGCCCTTCGATGAGGATAAATGACAACCTATATGTAACACTTGCTCAATCTCCTTTGTTATTTTTCCACCAGCTGATAGCTTTCCGCCAACAGCTCCTGCACCAACGAAATGTCTGCATCCTTTTGCAGCATTACCGTCAGCCAATGCTTTTTGTTCATATGATACGCAGGATAAAAATGCTGCCTGTCCACCAGTTGCTCAATCTTTGCCGGCGGCAGCTTAATATTTAAAACATCAACCTTCCCCGCCTTCGCTAGGCCCAGGCTTTTATAGGGAATCGTCATAAACAAAGCGTACCATTTATTTCTCCGCGCCGTCTTAAAGGTAAAATTCTCCGGTGTTTCCGGCCACGGAGCGTCGGGAACAGTGCCGAAGCGCTGCGAGCAGTAATCCATCAGCTGCAGCTTAACGTTGCTTTTAATCAGGCACTGCGTTTTTATTTCTTCCAGCAGAGCCTCTGCTTTCTCGCGCACGCTCATCACGTAACCGCTGATGTTATCGGCAACGTTAAAGGGCAGGTATTCCTCATCCGTATCGCGTTCCAAAACATTTACGGATAAGGCCTTGCCTGCAAGCGTAACGACAGCGTAAAACTCCGTTTCCGGCAACACCTTGCGCAGTGTCAGCCCTGCGCCCTCCCGCACAAAGCCGTAGGCCAGCGCTTTTTTTATATCAACATAATATTGCTCTAAAATCGGATAAAGCATTTCCGTTCTCTCCTGCAAATAAAATTATATGCACCACCGGTATAATCGCCTAAGCAATCAGAACTCCTGCACAACCTCAAAGCGGTACTTTTGCTTAATCGCAGGATATTTTTCGCGGTCCACCTCGCTCATAAACATAGCGTAAGGACGGGCGCAAATCTTGAACGGAGCATACAGCGCCTGATACACCACCAGCTTTTCGCCGGTCTCCGTGTGCTCGGCAAAAGCCAGTATTTTATATAAGTATTCCGTCGTAGGATTTTCGACAGTTTCTCTTTTAAAATGGCGCACAATGTCGCCCATATGCATTTCTCTAGTCATAGCATTAACCTCCGTATTTTGTTTATATAATTATACTACAAAATACAGCTTATATGCCACGTGCTTCCGAGGTTAATAATTCTTCTAAATGTGTTTTCCAACACAAGCGGTTCAAGATAAACTAAAATCAGCATATATAACATTTAACCGCAAATCTTTACCTTAGCCAAAGCCTCCTGAAACTTATCGCCCAAGGAAAAGAACAACGGCGTATTAGCACGCTTCACACGCTCCGCCTTCAGCGCTTTATTAGCCAATGTATCAGCAAGCTCGTTAAAATACTCTTTGGAATGTCCTATAACCTTTTTAAAGGTTATACTCATCTTTTCTCTATGCTTCATAACTAATTGCTTGTACCATTCCTCCATACTCGTCTTGGTTACAGAATGACTTTTAGCCACTTCAGCGATAGAATTATTATCATGCTTAATAATGAGATTTTTAATATGTCTTTCTTTGGCCATTTGAATTGCCTTAGCAGCAGCAAGCAGCTCATGATTAGTGGAGGTAAGAGCGCAGTCCTCCAAATTTTCCGGAATCTCCGAATACTGAATAACCTCGTTGCGTGTAAGCATTACTATACCAATAGAGCCAAAACGCCCAGTATCGCTATAGCTTGCATCAACATAGGCAATAGCGCCGAAATCATCTATCGGATAATCCACATTGCTCATAAAAAGACGCTCCAAATAACTCATCGACTTCGCTTCAAAGGCGGATAACTGCTTTTTGAGTAGTTTTATAGCTTTTTTATTTTTTGCTGCCTGCTTAGCAGCTTTTTTCAGTTGCTTCTTTAATTGCTTTTTCAAGGCTTTTTTTGTCATAATCTAGCCGCTCCTTTTAATATATTCAAAGCTCTTTTTCATTTAAGGAATCTGATAACTAAATTATATACGATACCATGGACAGAAACTGTCATTGTCATAATAAGAAAAGAGCTTTGGAATAAAAATTTTGCATCACCTATGCTTAAATTCATCCTAAAAACAAAATAGAGGATAATGTACCGCGAAAGTACATTATCCTCGTGCTGTCATCGCCAAGCACTTTAAATAACGCTCAAAAACCTTATGTTAAACAGCACTCAAAGTATTAAAAATTATAACCAAAAGATATGAAACTGAAATGTCCAAAAATGTCGTAGTTATTTTCATCAGTCTGATAGTAAACAGTAATCCCTATGCTTTGGTCAAAAAGTTTGCCAGAAAAGCCCTAAAAACAGGTCATAATGCAGAATGCATATCTATGTGAGGTAAATGATTATGCGTAAAGATTTGCAAACCACTAACAATAATTCCCTTTCATACGCATGCTACCTAAAGGTTTATCTGTTATAAATTACTCTTTTCTAAGTTCATACCGTGTTGTACGACTTCCACCAATCTGTTTGATTCGACCACTATCTACCATTGCTTTCAGAATACGACCAGCCGTAGACTGACTAACCTCCAACAGTGTCTGTGTTTCTTTTCTGGTAATCATCAGGTGCTCCCTTAAAAATTGCAGAACTTTTTCCTCATTTGAATCCAATGCCAGATCTGCCGCTTTTTCAAAATCCTTGTGTACTTCTGCTGCTTTCGGAGTGAAATTCACATTAGGAAGAATGATTTTGAAAGCGTTGTTAGTTGTCTTGATTTTCGGTTGCACCAGGGCATTTGCATAAGCTCCCATGATTTTCTTCATGCCGGTGTCATATGCTTCAATCAGCTGCAAGCGGTAAAAAACATTAGCAAGGTGCGGATTTCTGCAAACAGAAACACCCATCATCAAATCGTCAAGTTCCAAACCGGGAAGCAGCCCGCCGATGGACACGAATTCAATCCGATCATCGTATATGCTGATCAAGGTGCTGGCTCGAAAAGAATAATCTCGGTGTACTAGCGTGTTCAGCAATGCCTCGCGGACGGCGACCTCCGGGTAGTCCCGTGTATCAATCCGCAAAAGCTTCCGAAATGTCGCATGTGTCTGATTGTGGAAATCAATATAGTCGTAAACATCATTGAGTTGCTGCATCAGAGAGCCGGAAAACTCCCGGCGATCCTTAAATACATTCTGATTGATTCCTTCAAACACGGCCGCCTTGATTGTGTGGAGACACTGCTCAGACAAGAGCAACCCTAGATTCGTACAAATGCCATCTGCGGAAACGATTTTCAAAGTCTGCATTTGCGGCTGTCCAAATACAACATTGCGTTTTTCAAATTCCTTTTTTGTTGCCTCAAAGGTCAATGCCTGATTGATAGACCGCATATTCTCAAAGCTATCTCCGTCGGTTTCCTTGATCATCTGCCGAATAGCCGTATCTGTTGCCGGTACAGAAGAATATCCCTGCCTCACATAGACACCCTCAGGCCGCAGTCCTTTCTTTGCCAGATAATAGGGACGGTTTGTGCCGCGCTGAATGTTGACGGCCACAACTGCTTTTCCATCACATTCTAGCGTTTCATAGTGAATGAACATGGTGACATCCGGCTTTACAGCATCTCGTACCATATTGGAAATCTGCAAAGCACACTCATCTGCATTTTCAACTCCCAACACTTTGCCATCGTCTGCCACCCCCACATAGACCGTACCTCCGTCACAGTTGGCAAAAGCAATGATCTCTTTTTTGATATCATCCATCACGATGGACTTTAATTCAACTATTTCTGTTTCCCGAAATCTCATTCTGCTCACTCCTCAGTTCTATTCTACTCATAATCTAACCATTCTAATCATAATTGTCAATCATACTGGTTAGAGTAATGAGTAGCATGGGCATCAACAAGAGCAGCATGTGTCCTAAATTTTATATATTATTCGGGACACTTGGCACAAATTATCAGCTACCAACGGAAAAAAGCTGACGCGCACCTTTTTTCCACGATTACCTCGTTATTATATGCTATACTTTGTTCAGCGGTTGAACACCGACATGTTCCAAAAAATCAAGCCTACTGAATTACTGACTATGTAATCCGGTAGGCTTTTTTATGCTTTAAAATTTTCCGCAGCCCTGCTGCACACTCCGCAGCAGAGCTAATTTTTCCATATTAATAATGCTTAGTCTACTCCCAGCCTACTCTAAATTATTATAGCGATTATAACTATCAGTCCAGGTCCACGACAGTGCCAGCGCAGGTGCCACATAATCACAAAACGTCCACTGTATTTCAAACTTGCGCATCGCCAAAACCATGTTAATACAGCCTAACGCCCCTAAAAAATATTCGCCAAAATTTTCCACGCTATAACCATCTTTCCTTTTCCACTTTCAGCCAGGAATAATCTATTCTATCCCGACACTCCTGCATATAAAATCATTTTTTAAACAAAAACAGAGAATAGTGCTGTCATACACTATCCTCTGCTTTTTATTCCACCAATCAACTGTCACGATTGGACTAATTCTGGTGGAGATGAGGGGAGTCGAACCCCTGTCCGAAAATATTGCCATACAACTTTCTCCGAGCGCAGACGTCATACTTTATTTCGCGCTGCGATTGCCTGACGACGGGCCTTCACATTGCTATCCTAAAGAGTTTCCCTTAAAGCCTATAGGAATCAGCCTTAAGGTATCCCACTATTGACTGTCATTCCTCACCCGCGGGAGGAGGCTTGGAGACAGTTAGCAGATTAAGCTGCTAAAGCGTATTCTTGTTCAGCGTTTATATTTAAACGTGCCCACCGATTATCGTGCAGATGGAACCACGGCTCGCTTATCATACCGCACCTACCCCCGTCGAAACCAGTACATCCCCAAATTGGAATATATCGGTGAAAGAGCCGATACGCTATAATGATATTTTACTATGCTTTAGTCAAAAAGTCAAATAGCATATTATGAATAAATTGTGACGGCTTTTACAATAAATTCAGCAGCTCCTCTTTAGACATCGTAAAGATGCTATTGCGTCCATCAACAGACAAAATGCTTTCAGCTAAATTCTGTTTATCGTTCTGCATCTTTAAGATTTTTTCTTCAATAGAGTTTTTCGCCACCAGCTTATAAACAGAAACAACCTTTTCCTGCCCAATGCGATGCGCTCTATCTGTCGCCTGATTTTGTGCTGCAACGTTCCACCACGGATCATAATGAATCACCACATCTGCTCCGGTCAGGTTCAAACCGGTACCGCCAGCCTTGAGCGAAATAAGAAATACAGGTGTAGCATCATTATTAAAGGCACGCACCAGTTCAAGCCTTTTCTCCTTAGGCGTTTCACCGGTAATCGTATAGTAGCCAATGCCTTCTCGCAGCAAATCATCAGCCAAAAGCTCCAGCATAGATTTAAACTGAGAAAAAATCAGTACCTTATGCTCGCCTGCAATCGCACTTTGCACCATCTCCAGGCACAGTTCCCGCTTAGCAGAAGCACCTTCATAATTACTGAACGCCAAACCAGGATCACAGCAAATCTGACGCAAACGCATCAGCTCTGCCAAAATCTGTATTTTGCTCTTAGAAAGCTCTTCTTCACTCTGTGACAGCACCAATTTGAGCGTTTTCACAACCTGCCCATCATAAAGAGCCTGCTGCTTAGCATCAAAGCATGCGATACGCACCTCTTCGATTTTTTCCGGCAGTTCGTTTAAAACATACTTCTTTAAACGTCGCAAAATAAATGGTGCTATTAATTGCTTTAAGCGCTTGGCAGCAGCTTCATCATTGCTTTTAACAATAGGCTGCTCAAGCTCCTTTTTAAAACAACTATATTCATACAAATAGCCCGGCATCAGATAATCAAAAATGCTCCAGAGTTCACTTAATCGATTCTCGATAGGTGTGCCCGTAAGTGCAAAGCGGTGCTTACTTTTAATCAGCTTAACCGATTTTGCTGCAGCCGTAGTATGATTTTTTATAAATTGGGCTTCGTCGATAAATTCATAATTAAAGGTCTTGCCCTCATAAGCAGATATATCACGCTTCAATAAATCATAAGAGGTAATAGCTACATCATAACCGGTAAGCTGAGCAATTTTTTCTTCCCGCTCTTTTTGTGTCCCAACAATTAAAATAATCTTTAAAGCTGGTGCAAAACGTGTAAATTCTTCCTGCCAATTATAAATAAGCGAAGCAGGACAAACTATCAGCGATGTTCCCTCTTCACCTGCTTCTTTAGCAGCTGCTAAAACAGCTATGCTTTGCAGGGTTTTGCCAAGTCCCATGTCATCTGCCAAAACACCGCCAAAACCATAAGCTGCCAAAGTTCGTAGCCATTTATAACCATATTCCTGATAATTGCGCATTATTTTAGCTAAAGATGGCGGCACTTCAAAATCAGATTCATTGATAACCTTGAATTCCTTAATAAGCCTGCGAAAATTGCTATCACGCTCTGTATATAAATCTGCATTTTGCTCCAGCATTTTATCCAAATAAAATGCCCTGTAAGCAGGCAGCTGCATTTTTCCTTTAACAAAATCCTTGGGGGCAATCCGCATAGCCGTAAACATATCTGCTAATTCTTCAACAGCTTTATTAGTAATATTGACAAAGTCACCATTACGCAGGCGATGATATTTTTTCTTGTTTTTATAACTGCCTATGATAGCCAACAAATCCTCCAGCGAAATTTCACTGATACTCAGCGACAAATCCATTAAGCCGCTGTCAATGCTTACACCCACACTGACACTAACTTTATTGTGGATTTTAATACGCTGAAAAGAATCCGTGCTGTTCACGTCACCTAATTCCATAAGCTGGGCAACACCATTTTCCAGGAACTGCCACATGACGTCTTCATCTTTATCAATAACAAAAGCGAGCTCAGTCATATCAACGTCATTAAAATAATAGTGAAGCAGTTCTACAAGCTGCTTTTCCTTATCTTCGTCTCTGCTGGCAGCAATCATGTTACCAGCTAAAGCATCCAGCAGATTATATTGCTCTTCACCATAGCAGGCTTTGGCCACACAAAAAATTTTGCCTTGCTGATAATCCAAAAAGAAGGAAAATTTTACCTCCGGCTGCAGATATTTTTCAATAACAGCCGCATCATGTTCAATTATCTGTGCACAGCTTCCCAGCTCCGGCAATACCTGATAATAAAACCTGTTCAAATCCTTATGACCTATTTTCAGGCTAACCTTACCATTTTCACTATGTTTAAGCAAAGGCTGTAATTTATTAAAAAGATCAATATCCATACGGTTCAAATAATATTCATCAGCAAAGTAAGCAAATTTAGAACCCTGATACACCTTAGGCAGCTTGCACTCCACATTGATTCCTTTAAATACACCCTTCTTATTCATATCAGGAGAAAGAATCAGGGTTACATCCAGATTTTTATCACGAAAGCCTAAGATAAGCTTTTTGCTACTGTCGTTAAGCTTACACGTTGCTTCAATTTTTGTACCGCTCGCCAGCTCGTAAAAACTGTCTAACGTCTTGCCAAACAGCAAAATACTGTTTCCTGAAGCAATGCTTTTAACCGGTACGCCATAACTGCGATATTTCATATTTTCAGCAGTACGAAAATTATCTTCTTCCACAACCTCCCTAAGCAGAGTGTAATACTTATCTGCAGCTTCCGTAAATTTCTCTATACTGAAATTAATACTATCCTTGCTGCCCAAAGCATGTTCTGCGCTAAAGCTATACTCTTTCACTAATCCGGGGATATTTTTGACAACAAACAGCTTGTCCCTGCCAATTTTAAAGGAAAGATTTAACTCATCCTCACTAAGCTCCAACCGAGGCACAAGCTGCACCATTCTCGCATTAGCATGCTTTTGCATAACAGGTATTAACGATTTCGGCTTGCTGCTATAAAGCTCCAGCAATTCCCTTCCGGCAGTGCTGGTGTAATCGCCAGGATTATGTTCTTTAATGTAAGCATCAATCAAAAAAAGAAAAGCCATAAGGTAGGCATTAAATTTAAACCTCTTAGCTTCCGGTGACCAATGTGCAAAATAACTAAACTGTGCTCGCGGCACGCTGCATTCTATAGCTAAAATATCATCTTCTGAAAAAACAATCTTTAACGGATAACGTCCATTGCTAAAGAAGGCATATCCTTCTATACGGGCTGTTAAGATTGTTTTCGAATCAGGCGAATAGAAATTATTTTCTTCTGTATCACAAGATGTCAAAACAACATCCTGCTGCTGCACCAGTTTTTTAGCTTTTTCATAAGCTTCTTCAGTACAACAAACTTTGCTGGTTATTTCTGCCAGATTAAAAATGCATTCATCATAATCACTGGCAGAAAAAGACGGCTTAATGAATGTCTTATTATTTTTATCCAAAAATTCATTAATGCGCTCATCATCAAAAAAGCCTTCCTGCTCGGCTAAAAATAAGGCAGCAGCCAGATGCTTACATGGTCCTGTAGCATTATATGGACAAGAGCAGTCCATGGCAAGCTTATGGTTTTCAGTTATTTTTACATGCACGTGATATAACTTCCTGCCAAATACATAGGCCTCCAAGGACAATCCATCGATAATAATATCATCTATATTGCCTTCACGATAATATTCTCTGCCTCTTTGTAGTATTTTCCAAGGAAAATAATTTTGCCATTTCACTGTCGCAACACTCCTGTACCCTTCATGCAAAAAGCTCTCTTAAGCACACCAATACACTTCCGGCGCACTCAAGAGAGCTACCTGTTTTACCTGTTCCTGTCCTTCAGCGCGCGCTCCATCTCACGCTTAGCGTCACGCTTGGCCATATCCTGACGCTTATCGTACAGCTTCTTGCCTACTGCCAGCGCCAGTTCCATCTTCACCAGACCATGCTTAAAGTACAGCTTGAGCGGTACAAGCGCATAGCCCTTTTCCTTTACCTTGCCGATGAGCTTGTTAATCTCCGCACGGTGCAGCAAAAGGCGGCGGCTGCGCAGCGGGTCATGGTTAAAGATATTGCCATGGTCGTAGGGGCTGATATGCAGATTATACACAAAGACCTCCGCCTGACGTGTTACCTGCGCATAGCTGTCCTTCATATTCGCCTTGCCCGCACGCAGGGACTTTACCTCCGTACCGGTCAGCGCAATTCCTGCCTCAAAGGTTTCGTAAATGGTAAAGTCATGGCGTGCCTTACGATTTTCTGCTATAATTTTAATCTTTTGTTCTGCCATAATTATCTGCTTTTCCTATTCTTTTTTCTGCTCTTTTTGCCGGATTTGCTGCCGCCCTTAGAACTGCTCTTAGGCGCAGGCTTGCCGTGCTTGGCGCTACGGCGTCCGGCATCTTTATTCTTCGCACCCTTGTGCTTTTTCTTCTGCGTTTCCGCACTCAGAGCGATGCTCTGCGTGCTGCGTCCGCTGCTCGGCTTCTGTTTCATCAGCAGCTGCTGGCGGATGTGCTCACGCACGCCTGCGTTCTCCCCAGCCATGATGAAGTCGATGCTTACATCGCTGATATTTACCTGCAGCACCTCAATGCGCACCTTATCGCCCAGGCGATAGGTATGACCGCTGTGCGTGCCTACGAGGGCATAACGCTCCTCGTAATATTCGTAGTAATCATCCATCAGGCTGGAAATATGCACTAGGCCCTCAACACCATTCTCCAGCTCGACGAACATACCGAAAGCCGTTACGCCGGAAATAACGCCGTCAAATTCTTCGCCGATATGGTCTGCCATATATTCGCACATTTTGAGGTCAACGGTTGCACGCTCCGCATCCGCTGCCGCACGCTCACGAATAGAAGAATGGTCGGCAATAACGTCCAGCTTATCGCCCAGCTTTTCAGCGTCTGCTTCCTTCAGTGTGGGCTTTGTCATCCAGGCGCGCAGCAGGCGATGCACAATCAGGTCGGGATAACGGCGGATTGGCGAGGTAAAGTGCGTGTAGTACTTCGCCGCCAAGCCGAAGTGACCGATGTTGTCCGTCTGGTAAACTGCCTGCTTCATGGAGCGCAGCGCTACCGTAGTTACCAATCGTTCTTCCGGACGGCCGGCGATTTCCTTCACGGCCTGCTGAATATCCTTCGGCTCCGTTTCTTCCTTAGGGATAAATTTAATATTAAAGTTTGCCAGCAGCTTAGCGAACTCCTGCATCTTTTCCTCGCTTGGAATATCATGCACGCGGTAGATAAACGGCCAGTGCTGGTTAAACATATGCTGTGCAACTGTTTCGTTGGCCGCCAGCATAAACTCCTCGATAATCGACTCCGCATTGCCGTGAATGCGCTGCACAATCTCAATCGGGTGCAGCTTTTCGTCCAGAATAACCTTCTGCTCCGGCAAATCAAAGTCTACTGCGCCACGGCGCGCACGCTTGTCATGCAAAATCTGGCGCAAAATATCCATGCGGGCAATCATCGGCAAAATGTCCTCATACTTGTCGCACATTTCCTTGTCGCCTGCCAAAATTGCACGCACAATATTGTAGCTCAGGCGGTGACGTACATTGATAACCGCCGGGAAAATCTCGTAGCTGAGCACCTTGCCCATTTTGTCGATATGCATCTCGCAGGCCATGGACAAACGGTCCTCACCTGCATTCAGGCTGCAGATACCGTTCGACAGACGCTCCGGCAGCATCGGCAGTACGCGGTCGACAAGATAAACGCTTGTGCCGCGCTCTCTTGCTTCCTTATCCAGCACGCTGTCTTCGGTAACATAATAGCTGACATCCGCAATATAAACGCCCAGCAAATATTCATTATCGTTAATCTGCTCTACATAAACAGCATCGTCCAAGTCCTTGGCATCCTCGCCATCGACGGTTACGACAGTGCGCTCACGCAGGTCACGGCGACCTGCCAGCTCACTCTTTTTAATAGATTTCGGCACCTTGCGCGAAGCCTCCAGCACCTCATCCGGGAAGGTCAGCGGCAGATCATTCTGCTTGATTATCGACAGAATCTCCAAACCCACATCACCGATATTGCCCAAAACCTCGGTAACCTTGCCCTCGGCCTTGCGGTGCTCCTGCGGCCATTCGGTAATTTCTACTACGACCTTCTGACCATCCTTCGCACCGTTAAAATGCTTGCGCATAACATATACATCCTGACCGATACGCTTATCGTCAGGCGTTACAAAGGCGAAATCACCGGTCTGGTGGAAAACGCCTACTACCTTATTATTAGCATGCGTGATAATACGCAGGATTTCGCCCTCAGGCTTTTTGCCCTGCGCCGCATTATTTACACGCGCCAGCACGCGGTCATTGTTCATCGCACCATGCAGAGCACGCGGCGGAATGAACACGTCCGGTCTGTCGCCCTTGTTATCCGGAATAACAAAGCCAAAGCCCTTGCTCGTCAGCTGAAAGCGTCCTGCAACCAGGCCCATTTTCTCCGGCAGGCCGTATGTTTCAAAGCGTGTTTTGATAATCTCGCCGTTCTGCTCCAGCGCCAGCAACTCGTCCCAAAACTTGTTGGGATTAACATCATGCCCCAGCGCATCCACCAGCTCCTCCGAGGTCATCGGTGCATAGCTTTCTTCACGCATAAAATTTAATATTTTTTCACGTATATCCTTCGTCTGCATAATTTTACCTCTATTCTTCTTCACCCTCGCCTGCGGCGAGCTTGCGCGACGGTTGCGGCGTTTCATCCACAATCATCATCTTCGACAGGCATTCCGCCAAAAGCGTACCGTCTTTCTTGCAGATAGTTCCCTGCATTTCAACCATGCGCCCCTTGCGCTTCAGCTCACGCCCGGTGCAGACAACCTCTTCGCCAATCGCCAGCGGCTGACGGTAGCGGATTTCAATCTTCGCCGTATAGGAAGGCTTGCCCTCCTTGGCAAAAAGATAATTGCCTGTCACCTCATCCAGCAGTACGGCGACCAGACCGCCGTGCATGCGACCGGGATAGCTTTGGTGCTCCCGGCGCGGCGTAAAATACGCTGTACATTTGTCGTCGTCAATCTCAAACCGCATATGTAAACCGCTGGGATTATCCTTGCCACAAGCAAAGCACCAGCTGTATTCGTTATTATTCAACAGTGACTTATCCATATTTCTTCGTTTACCCTTCAATATCCTTTTATTCCGCAAAAAAATCAGCGATTTCCTTAAAAACTGCCTCATGCTCGCGGTCCAGTGTCAGAATGTGCCCGCTATGCTCAAACCATACCAGCCTTCTGCCGGCGGCTGCAGTCAATTTATTATAGATATATTCGGCACTGCGCGGCTGGACGGTATGCTCTGTTTTCGACTGCAAAATCAAACAGGGGATTTTGATTTCCGCCAGCAGCTTGTTCTTGCATTCATTAAGCATCTTAAAAAGACTCATCAACGGCTTCGTCGGCATTTTGGCATAAGAGATGCAATATTCCTGCAGCTCCTGATAATTCTTCTTGTGCTTAGGCAAGTAGTGGATGAAAAAGCGCAAGAACGCCAACAGCGGCGCACGCTTATCCTGCACAAAAATCGGTGCCGAAATAAAGGCAGCCTTCTTCACCGGCAGCTTTGCTGCCAGCTTGATAGCCAGCAGTCCGCCCATCGACAGGCCTGCCACATAAACGCTGTCAAAGCGCGCCAGCAGCTCCAGACATTCCGCTTCGGCAGCAGCATACCAATCCATCGCGGTGGTTGCCTCCAGGTCTTTTATACTCGTGCCGTGGCCAGGAAGGCGCACACAACTCACAGTATAGCCAAGCGCATGCAGGTAATCGCCCAGCGGACGCATTTCCGACGGCGCGCCGGTGTATCCATGCAAGAGCAAAACTGCCTTATTATTCTTTCCTTCCAACAGAAACGATTCTGCACCTTCAATTATCCGCACAAGCTTCACCTCAAAATTATTCTATACTAATTTATATTATATCATAAAAAAAGCATACTGATTACAGCATGCTTTGATTTTGCAAGAACTTCATATATTGCGATGCAGAAAAATGCGTTTTTTGCGAACTACATACATTGCAATGTATGTAATTGGTGTTTTGGAAAGATTTTATACATCGGAATGTAGCAAAAAGAGGACGGTGCACACCGTCCTCTTTTCATTTATTTAAGTTCTTATACTGCATATTTTCGCTACCAGTTAAAAGCTTAATATCTTCTTGATGCCACTCATCGCAAACATCAAAGAATTCCTCACTCTTGCGTTTTTTGAAAATACGAAAAGGTTGCTCTGTCGAGTTGTCATATATATGACAAACGTCTGCAACATGAACAACATCACAAACCTGAGCCAAAGCCTTATCATAGCGTTCTATTATTTTCTCAATCGGCACATCATGACCACCTTCTGCGACACGAGATTTTACTCGATAAACATTAATAAAAGGGTCAACAGTCAAAATATAGTAACAACGTATAAAATAACCTGCGTCCTTAGCTCGTTGCAGCAAATTTAAATTTCTAGGTGTAAACATAACTGTTTCAAAACAGAAGTCCTCTCTATTTTTCAAGTGATCCTCTCTCTGCTTTTCAGCAATTTGCGCTGCAGTCAAATCATCGCATTTTAAATTTTTCTTGATTTCATCAGCATTAATATAGTCAACAGGTGGTTTTAATAAATCTGTAAAAGTACTCTTACCGGAACCGTTTGGTCCAGCAAAAACGATTATCTCCGGCTTTTTATTTGACTCTTTCGCTATAGCGTCCATGATTATATCTCCCACATACCTGAGTTTTGCTACCATCACTACCAATTACACAAATACTCTGCGTTTCCCTATCATATGTAAAAATAGGCACATCCATAGCACGTTTCTTTTCTAATGCAATTTTTACGGCACAATTAGCACGTTTTACAACCTGCTCGTCTGAAATATATTTTTGTTGACTCATAAGACACCAACCTTTCTAAACACACTATCCTACTTACATAGTACTGTATTTCAGCAAAAAAGTCAAAAGCTATCTTGCGCATGCAAAAAGAGGACGGTGCGCACCGTCCTCTTACTTTAATAAAATTATTCATGCTTTCGCTGTAACTTATTCGCCTTAGGCTTTTCAAGGAAATACTATCAGGTATAGATCAATACAGCTCATTAAACATTTTCCTTAATTTGCAGTAATAATTTTTCTAGGTGAATGACATCGGGAAAAATAAGACCTATTCCTTTTCTATGCATAGCTAATATCCGTTTAGCTTTTTTAATAATTTCCTTCTCAACAGAAAATTTTACTTTTACAGCTTCCCCAGCCTTATTACAATACTCATTTTTAATATATTGCTGCGATATAGGACACATATTTTGCAACAAGAAGACCTTTTTATAACCTAAAACTTCCGCAAAGACTAACGTATCACATCGTTTATACTTGGCTACTTTCTTATCGTAAATAGCTTCATATTTTTCAACTTGTGACGATATAGGGATAAGCCAAAAGAGTCCTGTTTTTTTGTCTTCAAACGCATAAAAACATGGTCTGTCATGAGCCTGTCCTTGAGAAATTTCTTTATTAGACATCAGTTTTTCATCTTGAAAATCACGGAAATACTCATCTCGTATGTAATAAAAATGACCAGTTAGCATCTTACACCTCGAAAAAAAGACTTCACTCAATACGAATGAAGTCTTTAACATTTGAACTTGACTATATTTTAGTTGCATGTCAAGCAGCAACAAACATTTGAACTTGACTATATTTTAGTTGCATGTCAAGCAGCAACAAACAGGACTATGCCTTTATTTATAGTATAAAGCTAAGTCTTTAATCTGTCAAGAAACATTTCTCCCTCAAGCCACTGTAAAAAGAGGACGGTGCGCACCGTCCTCATATATTTTTACAACCCAAGCTGTGCCCTAAGCGCACTTTGCAGTAACTGAGAAAAATTAATCTTTTTCTTTTCTGCCAATTCGTTCAAATACCAGGGAATCGAGAGTGTTTTCTTAACGGAACGGTTATCCATTTTGGCACGTATGCCAAACATATTCACATCAATAAAGCAGATGGTTTCATTGGATGCAATATGCATATCTCTATATTCAGGAACCGGAATCACCTCATCATCCTGCTCCATTCCCCAAAGATGCAATTCCAAGGCACCCTTAGCCTGATTAACAGCTTGCGGAATATCCTCACCCGAGGCAACACAGCCCGGTAAATCGGGAAAATATATATTGTAGTTTTTTTCATTTTTTTCTATAATGGCGGGGAAAATATAATTGTCCGGGTAGTTTTTGTACATAGAAATTCCTCCTCGTAAATTACTTTAATCCAGCTTGCTTTAAAATACTTGCCTCTGTTTTCAGGCTTATGTCATCGCTTATTTTATGCGCAGCAATAGTTACGCGACCAGGTTTGGTAGGATGCTTGTACTGCCTGTGACTTCCAACCTGAGCCACCAACACCCAACCATCCTTTTCAATAAGCTTGATAATGTCTTTAAACTTGCGTGGCATGTCATCACTCCTTGGCTTTATTATATCATACGTACTGAATACGTACAAGCTTTAGATACGCAAAAAGAGGACGGTGCGCACCGTCCTCTTTTCATTTATGCATATGCGATTTTTTGCTTTTCAGCGAATTGACTAGAAGTCAAATTAGAAAGTGAATACTACTTGGCTCCACAGAGTCTTCATGTCGGAGTCATCCAGTTTGTCTTCCAGATCATAGTATTCAACAGCACCAACGATGTTCTTAGCGAAGGTGTAGTTAGCGCCTACCATGTAGCCTTTGAAGCCATGAGTGCCGTATTCACCGTTCATGGTGTGAGCAACAACGGTGGAACGAGCTTGGTCATAGTAGTTAGCATAGATGCCGAAGGAACCTTCTTTAGCAGCTTTAGCACCAGCATAGGACAGACCAACAACGATTGCATCGTCGTCTTTGGTTACATATTCTTCGCTAGCTTTCATGTAGTTAGCGGACAGGTTCAGGTTTTTAGCCAGATCAAATGCTACGCCAACGTTCCAGATTTTGTTGTCATCCAGAGAATAGGAACCAAGATTTGCACCGCTATAATCGTCTTTTGCAGCATTATATGCATGTGCGCTAGAGGTAGCATCTTGGAATACAGTGTAGCCAGCGGTTGCAGCAACAACGCCAAATTTAGCATCAACTTTTGCACCGTAAACATTGTCATATTCCAGTTCGGTTTTCATCAGTTTCGGATAAACTTGAACAGTTTTACCTTGGTTGGTCGGTTTAGCATAGAAACCAGTTACTTTAACGTCTTTGCCATAGGAAGCAACGATGCCGTCAGCACGGGTATCATACAGGTTGCCGCTAACCAGGTTCAGCGGCAGACGACCAGCTTCAACAGCTAAGCCACCGATTTTACCATCAACATAAGCACGTTGGAATTTGGTATCTTCGTTGCCAGCATTGTCTTTCAGATCTTGGATGTTTTCCAGCATGCCGGTGTAGGACCAGTCATCGTTGATTTGGCCTTTTACCCAAATACGGGAACGCAGTTTAGTAGCATAACCGTCTTCATCGTAGTCAGCATAGTTGTAACGGATGTTGCCGGTAATTTTAACATTGTCAGCTTTTTTCTCCAGGTTAGCAACGCGAACGCCCAGGTTATCCAGTTCGTCAGCGAATTCAGCAGCCAGTTTGTCAACATTAGCGCCTTTTGCCATTGCTTTAGCAACGATTTGAGCCATTTCATAACGGGTCATCAGTTTGTCGC
>ERZ824488.224-NODE-224-length-78247-cov-5.944572_pt1 | contig 78247 bp, 64 predicted proteins | sample MGYA00519936_ERZ824488 | MGnify/ENA primary metagenome ERZ824488 (study PRJEB31778, sample SAMEA3449153) | human gut metagenome | biome: human gut; feature: human-associated habitat; material: faeces | place: United Kingdom | collected 2010/2012 ...
CCGTTGGCTTTCTCCTATCGAGTTCGCTGTCCAATATGTTTGACAAACCTACACAACCTGAAAACGCGGAAACGACGCAGCGGCCTTGGCCGCTGCGCCGTCCCGTGAAAAAATAGGATGATAGAGAGCAGAGATAGCAAAAAAAGAGAAGAAGGGAATATTAGAAAAAATTACTGCACACCGCGTCCGTTAAACTGCGGATCTCGCTTTTCGATAAAGGCGTCGACCGCCTCGCAGAAGTCGTGTGTCCGCGCGCAGTCCCACATGGCGTCCGCCTCAAGAAAGGCGAGGTGCGGGAGATCAGCATACACGGTCTGGAGCAGATTCTGCTTGATGCGCTTGACAGCGTAGGACGGCATGGCAGCCAGCCGCGCGGCCAGTTCATATGTCACTTTTTCCAGCTTGCCTTCCTCGGCCAGATAGGCGATGCCGAGTTCGGCGGCCTCGGTGCCGTACATCTTTTCACCGAGTAGGACCATCTGGTTGACCTTAGCCATGCCGACGAGTTTATAAAGATTGAGAATGCTGCCGGTATCGCCGGAGAGACCCATGTTCACAAAGCTCATGATCATCTTGCTGCGGGGGTTCATCACGCGAAAATCGCAAGCCACGGCGATGCTCGCTCCAGCCCCAGCGGCGGCGCCGTTGATCATGGCGATGATGGGCTTGCCGCAGCGGCGGATGGCGTAGGCAAGCATACCGTCGTTGACGATGCCGGATTTGGGCATATACGTCTTATCCTCGATCTGCCGCTTCATGCGGTAGATATCGCCGCCGGCGGAGAAGTGCTTGCCCTTGCCGGTGATGACAATGCAGCCGACGTTATCGTTTTCATCCAGAGAGTCCAACGCGTCGCGCATTTCCAGATTGGTGGCCGGAGTATAGGCGTTGGCGCTTTCCGGACGGTTGAAGGTGATCGTGGCGATCCGATCCTTGATATCCACCAGAATGGTGGTGTAATCCTTGAACTCCATGGCAGTTCCTCAGCTTATCAGTCCAGCAGAGAGGGGGCTTTGCGGAGGTATTCCTCGCACTCGGTCATCATCTGGTCGATGATATCCTTCACCGGCTCGACCTTTTCGAGCTTGGAGCAGATGATGCCGGCGGCGAGAGAGCCCATCTCCATGTCGCCGAGCATAACGCCGCGGTTGAAGGCGCCGCGGGCCAGCTCGGAGAGCGTCGCATCGTCCACACCGGCGAGCTCCATCTCGTAGAACTTCCGGGCAAACTCGTTTTTCAGCACACGGTCGCCGTTGCCGCGCGTCCAGTTGATGACGTTGGTGGAGTCGTCATTGGCCTCGATGAGCTTCTGCTTGTAGTCGGGATGGCCCGGGCATTCCTCGGCGACGAGAAAGCGGGTGCCCATCTGGATGCCGTCCGCGCCCATCATGAACGCCGCAGCCATGGCCTTGCCGGTACCGATGCCGCCTGCGACGAGGACGGGGCAGTTGACCTGACCGATGATGATCTGCATCAGGCACATCGTGGTGGAATAGCCAACGTGGCCCGCGGCCTCCAGACCCTCAATGACGATGCCGTCCGCGCCCAGAGAATCCAGACGCTTTGCCAGACGCAGACTGGGAATGATGGGGAAGAAGGGGATGCCGGCTTTCTTCAGCGGCTCGATGCAGGGACGGGGATCGCCGCCGCCGATCGTGACGAGCGCGGGCTTCTCCTCGCAGACGACCTGCAGCAGCTCATCGCGGTTGGGAGCCTGACGGTTGAGGTTGACGCCGAAGGGCTTGTTTGTCAGACGACGGGTGTTCTCGATCTCCTGACGGAGAATCTCGCCCGGCATCTCGCCGGAGCCGATCATGCCGAGACCGCCGGCGTTGGAGATGGCGGCCGGGAGACGGCCGGTGCCGATGCGTGCCATGCCGCCGCAGATGATGGGGTGCTCAATGCCGAGCATTTCGGTGATTCTGGTTTTCATGAGAGAATAGCCTCCTGTTATTTTATGTAGGGTCACATCGCTGAGGTATGGATTTTTTTCTGTGCGCGCTGTATTGGAAAGGGGTCAGTCGGCGCCGGGAAGCATCTCCTCCGGCGTGCGCACCTTGCGGACGAAAAGCCCGCAGCAGGTGCAGAGAACACTGATGATGAGGTTGCCCCAGCAGAAGAAGGTGTACGGCGCAAAGGACATGGTCGTCAGGCCGAAAAGACCCATGTAGTAAATACAGCTGGCGTTCCACGGAACAAAGGGGAGCACGATGGTCGTGGCGTCCTCCATGGAGCGCGAGAGCATGCTGCGATGAATCTTCCGTTCGTCGTATTTATCCCGGAACATACCGCCCATGAGGACCATGACAACGGTGAAGGTGGGCACGAGCGAGGTGAGAATGAGTCCGGAGAGAATCGTTACCAGAATCAGCCCACAGTCCGTACGCACACGGTCGGTGAGAAAATGCACGATCGGCTCGAGGAAGCCGCCGGATTTCAAAAGTCCACCCAGCGCCAGCGCCACCATGACTGTAGCGACGGTGGACATCATGGATGTAACGCCGCCCTTGGAGAGCATGGTATCCACCATTTCCACGCCGGTGGAGAAAACGCAGCCCTTGTTCATGGCCGTGAATATGGCCGAGGGGCTGTCGCCCTGCACGAGCATGGCGAGAAGACTGCCGGAGAAAGCGGCTGTCAGAAGCGTCGGCAGCGCCGGGATTTTGCAGAGACTCAGCGTGATGATCAAGACCATGGGGATCAGCAGCACGACGCTGAAATTGAAGTTTTCCGCCAGCGCAGTACGCACCTGCTCAATGAGCGCGGTGTTCATTTCCAGATTGACGTAGCGCAGACCGAGCAGATAGTAGCCGACGCAACAGAGCACCAGCGTGGGAATGGCCGTCGTGGCCATGGCGCGGACGTGGCTGAATATATTGATCTCGCTGGTGGACGAGGCAAGAATGGTTGTGTCAGAGAGCGGAGAGAGTTTGTCGCCGAAGATCGCGCCGGAGAGCACGGCGCCGACCATCATTTCGAGCGGCACACCCATGCTGACGCCGACGCTCACACACGCGATGCCGACGGTGCCCGCCGTACCCCAGGAGGTGCCGATGCAACTGCACAGCACGGCGCACAGGAGAAACGACGCGACGAGGATCCATTTAACATTCATCCATCCGAGACCGTAGTAGATCAGCATCGGGACCGTCCCGCACTGGATCCATGAGGCGATGAGAAGACCGGAGCATATCAAAATCAAAGGAGCGATGATGGCTTCTCGAAGTCCGCCCAGCAGGTCTAGCTCCACCTCCTTGTAGGGGATGTGCAGCCCCCAGACACACAGCGCCATCAGCAATATCATGTTGATGAGCATGAGTATCACGGTAGGAACGGAGTTTTTGCTGCCGACAAGAAGGATCACGATGATTCCGACAATCGTCAACAGAGACAAAAGCAGACCGGGGCGCTTTCTTTCGTGTTTCATTGCATCTTCTCCTCTTCTTTAGAATGTTCCGGGTTCACGCGGGGCAGGGGGAACGGGGGGGTGCGGGATCATTTTCTACCGCGGACGCCGTTGCGGATCGGTGCCTGATCGTAGCGGCCTTCCATGTAATCCATGATGCTGTGCGCGGCCTCGATGCGGCCGCGGCGGCGCGCCGAGGCGGAGTAGAACGCCGCGTGCGGCGTGAGCAGCACGTTGTCGAGCTTGGCGAAAGGGCACGTTTCGAGATCCGGGTTCTCATCGACGAGGACGTCCAGACCGGCGAAGCCCACCTTGCCGGAGCGGAGCGCTTCGAGAAGGTCATCCTCATTGACGACCGCACCGCGGGAAGTGTTGATGAATACGACGCCGTCCTTGCAGCGGGCGAAGAGGTCCTTGTTGAAGAAATTCATGGTAGAGGGCAGCGCGGGGAGCTGGCAGAGGATGTAATCGGCCTCGGCAAGAAAGTCATCCAGCTCGCACTTTTCCACGTCGGCAGTCTTCATGACCTCGGCGGGAACGAACGGATCGTAGGCGATGACTCGGCTGCCGAACGCCTGCACACGCTTGGCCACACGCTTGGGAATATTGCCGAAGCCGCACAGGCCGATGGTAAGCTCCTTCATCGGACGCATATCCTTGAATTCGGTGCCCGCCCAGACATGGTCGATCTTCACGCGCTTGGTGAACTGCTGCAGACGGCGGTTGATTGCCAGCATCAGCGCCGTAGCGTGGTCGGCGACCTCGTCGATGCAGTAGGTGGGGCAGTTGCAGACGGCGATGCCAAGCTCCTTGGCCGCTTCGATGTCGCACTCGTTAAAGCCGACACCCGTGAACTGCAGAAGCTTCAGCTTGGGCAGATTCTCCAGCACGTGGCGCGTAAAGGGCTCAAAGTCGCACAGAACGACGTCGGCGTCCCGACACTGCTCGATGAGCTTTTCCTCATCGGTGCCGCAGTGGACGTCACGCACGGTGATCTCGTAATCCTTTGTCAGAGTCTCGCGAACGAACTCAATGCCATCCGTGTGATTGCTGGTATAAACGATTTTAACCATGGGTTACGGCTCCTTTCATTTTTTGAGAACGACCAGCCCGTCGGCGGCGGCCACGCCGTGGCCTGCCTCGTATACCATGACGGGATTGATGTCCAGCTCCTTCAGATCGTTTTTATGCTCGGCGGAAAAACGGCTGACGTTTACCAAAAGCTCGGCGAGAGCGTCGGTGTCGCAGGGCGCCGCACCGCGGTAGCCTACAAGAATGCGGCTCGAGCGGAGGGAACGGATCATCTCCATTGCCTCTTCTTTTCCAAAGGGCGCAGGGTACAGGGAAACGTCCTTGAAGACCTCTACAAAGATGCCGCCCATACCGAAGAGAATCATCGGGCCGAACTGACGGTCGGTGTGAACGCCGACGATCATTTCCGTACCCTTGGGGAGCATCTTCTGCACGAGCACGCCGTTGACGGTCGCGCCCGGCATGTTTTTGGCCACGTTGCGGAGGATGGTGTCGTATCCGTTCATGGTCTCCTGTGCCGTGCAGATGTTCAGCAATACGCCGCCGACGTTCGTTTTGTGCAATATTTCGGAGGATTCGACCTTAAGCACCACGGGGAAGCCGATTTTTTCCGCATATGCGGCGGCTTCTTCCCGCGAGGTTGCAATGAGCTCCATCGGCGCGGGGATGCCGTAGCGGCGCAGAAGCTCCTTGCTCTCGTGTTCGGAGAGAGCGACAGTCTCCGACCCGGCACTGCCGTCCGGCAGTGCCAGCTCCAGCGTCCGCCAGGAGAGCGTCTTGCGCCATTTGATATAGTCGCGGATCTTCTCGAGCGCGCTGTAAGCATACTTGCCGGGGGTCAGCACCGGCACGCCGACGTCGCGCAGTCGCTCAACATATTCGCTCAAACGCCCGGTGTCTACGTTCGGCACGCACACGACCGCGGCATTCGGATTTTCACTGCGCAGCTTTTCGATGGCCGAGGTGAATACCTCCGTGTCTGTGCGCTGCACGTCGAAGAGCGGGATGCCGACGACCGTGAGACCGATGCCCTCGGCCTCCACGACGGAGCGGAGCGTGAAGAGGTTCACATCGCTGTCTGTGGTTGGTCCGGCGGTCATGTCCAACGGATTGTGCGGTGTGGCGTAGTCCGGGAGCACTTTTTTAAGGTGAGCCACGGACGCTTCGTCAAATTCCGGGCAGTCGAGATGGTACTGCTCGCACTGATCGGCGGAAATGGCGCTCTCGCCGCCGGAGCCGCACATGACGGCAATGGCTTCACTCTCCGGCAAACGGGGAAGAAGCTCAAGCGTGCTTGCAATGCAGGCGAGCTCTTCGATATCGTCGGCACGGATGACGCCGAATTTCCGGAAGATGGCGTCAAAGCTCTGATCGGCGCCGGTGAGACTGCCCGTGTGGGAGGCGGCGACCTGCGCGGCCTTGGCCGAGCGCCCGGACTTGATGAGCACGACGGGCTTGCCGAACTCCGCGGCCTCGCGCAGAACCTCAACGAACTGCGCGGGCTTCGTGACGCCCTCGATATAGGCGGCGATAACGCGCGTATCCTTGTCGCGCACGAGGAATTGCAGATAATCCTCCACCGTGGTGATCTTGCCGTTGCCGCAGGAGATCAGGTAGGAAAAATTCGCTTTGTGGCTCAAAAGCAGAGAGGAGCAGATCTGCCCGCTCTGCGAAACGACGCCGACGCCTCCGGCCTTGCGTTCCTTATTGAAATAGAACCCGTAGGGATAAACGCCGTCGATAAAGTTGATGTACCCGGCGCAGTTCGGGCCGAGAACGGACATGCTGACGCTGTGGCAGTACTCGCGCAGACGCGCTTCGTCCTCCTTATCCTGCGCCGAGCCAGTCTCGCCGTAGCCGCTCGCGTAGATCACGACGCCCTCTGCGCCCTTCTCATGCGCGGTGCGGACGAGTCCCTCCACGGTCTTTTTCGCCGTGGCGATCACGACCATGTCCAGCGGAGCCGGCACCTCGTCAAGCGAGTGGTAGCAGCGCTGACCGAAGAGAGTGTCACGCTTTGGATTCACAAAAAAGATGTCCTCAGGAGCAAAACGGGGGCTAGCGTGGAAGTAGCCTGCGGCGCGGCCGCCGAGACTTTCGGAATCGCTCGCGCCCACGATGGCGACGCGGCGCGGCTTAAAAAGCTTTTCTAAACTCATGGGAATAGTGAGACCTCCAGTTTCTGCCGGCCCGGCAGAGCGCCGGGCCGGTATTCGATGGGTTGGAAAACGTCAGGCTTCCACAGCCTCCGCCGGCGTTACCGCTGTGTTCTTTTCGGCTGGCAGATTGTAGCCGGGCCATACGTACGAGAAGACGATGTTCAGGATGATCGTCATGTAGATGAACACCATGTAGGGGAGAAACTGGAAGGGATTCACGCCGAAATACGTCTCGATGTAGATCGCGGCGATTGACCACGGGACCAGTACACAGCCGAGCGTGGACGCGCTCTGCAGCATGCGGACCATGTTCTTTTCGGAAAGCCCCATCCGGCGGTAGCCTTCGCGGAACATCTCGGCAGCGACAAAGTTAGTGCCGTACACCGTAGCAAGGCAGGACTGGATGGCCAGCGTGGTGATAGAGCCGATGAGCACAAGCGTGCCGGGCTTTTTGATCTTGCCGAAGAGCATGTCGCCGACGACCTTCACCGCGCCAATCTTGGACATCATGCCGGCATACGCCATGGCAACGATAACGAACACGTACATGGTGGAGTTGGAGGTCATGCCGCCGCGGCCGAGCATAGCCATGAACTGCGGGCAGTAGTCAAACTCGGGGATCATGTCGACCTTGAAGCCGGAGAACAGCGCGAGGAAGCCGTTCTTGACCGTGAAGCCGTGCACGAGGCAGCCGACGATCAGCGCGACGATGCCGGAAATGAACATGGCGATCGAGGGAGAGACCTTGCGGATGATGAGGTAGACCAGCACGGCGACCGGCAGCAGCACGAGAATGCTGCTGTTGAACGCGGCGTTCACGGAGGCCATATACTCGGCAATGCCCTGTGCGTCGATCGCGCCGTGACTCTGACCAAAGCCGAGCACGAGGTAAACAATGCACGAAATGCCGAAGGCAATGCCGCCGGGGATGCCCATGAGCTTCATCGACTCGATGGGGGAAGCACCGCCGGCAAGCTGGCCGGCCAGCGTGGGCATGTCCGCCACAGGGCACCAGATCTGACCCATGTAGCAGCCGCACACGCACGCACCGGCGGCCATTGCGGGATTGACGCCCATAACGGACGCCACGCCGAACATGATGACGCCGATCGTGCCGACGGAGCCGTTGGAGGTGCCGAGGATGCAAGAAACGATGCTGCAGAAAACGAAGCAGCACACAAGAACAATCTTGGGAGAGATGATCTGCAGCAGCCAGCCGATAATTACGGGGATCGTGCCGGAGAAAAGCCAAGAGCCGAGCGTGAAGCCGATGGCGGTGATGAAAAGGAAGAGACCGCCGGCCTCAGACAGCTTGGCGAACATTGCGTCTACCATCTCGTTGAGAGTGTATCCGCACAGGTGGGCGATGAAGGCGACGTAGAAGCAGCTGATGATAATGATGACTTCCACGCGCAGACCGTAAATACCGTAGCCGATGATGGCGAAGATCAGCAGGAACAAGATACAGGACAACGCTTCAAATTTGGTTGGTTCTCGTTTGACCCTTTGCTTTTTCTCTTTGCTCATGGTCTTTTCCTCTCTCTCTTTTTATGTTCTGAAACTGGTCAGACGGTGTATCCGGCGCGAAGGGCTTCCACGTTTTTGGCGTTGTATTTGCCCTTGCCCTTGCCTTCAAAGTAGCGGCAGACGCCCTCTTCGAACTCCTCCTTGCCGAAAAGTCCGGTAACGGAGATCAGCGCGCCGAGCATGACAAGGTTTACGCCCTTGTTGTTACCCACGCGTTCGGCCTCGGCGCTGGCGGGGGCCTTGATAACGCGGATGTCGTCGCGGTACTTGCGGTCCGGGTCGACGATTGTGGAGTTCACGAAGAGATAGCCGCCGGGCTTGATCATGTTTTCAAACTTGTCGATCGCGGGCTCATTGAGCGTAAAGGCAATGTCCAGATGATTGGCCATCGGGGAGCCGATGTTCTTATCGGAGATCTTCACGGTGCAGTTGGCTGTGCCGCCGCGCATTTCCGCGCCGTAGGAGGGGAACCACGTGATCTTCTGGCCGCGGTCGTTGGCGATGGAGCCGAGAAGCAGGCCGGCGGTGAGCACACCCTGTCCGCCGAAGCCGGCACAAACGATACTAACTTCCACTTCCTCAGCCCTCCTTGCCGTTGTCGATGAACTCGCCGGTTGGATATACGGCGGCGACTTCGTTTTTCATCCGCTCCCAGGATTTCAGCGGTGTCAGATTCCAGTTGGTGGGGCAGGGAGAAAGGATCTCTACCATGGAGAAGCCCTTGCCCTCCAGCTGGTACTGAATGGCTTTGCGGACGTACTTCTTCGTCGTGCGGATGTCCGCCGGGGAGGCCAGACTGCCGCGCGCGAGATACGCAATGCCGAGACCGCTTAGCATCTGGGTCACGTCGATGGGGTAGCCGAACTGGTTGGGGTCCTTGCCCATCGGCGAAGACGTCGTTACCTGACCGACCAGCGTGGTGGGAGCCATCTGGCCGCCGGTCATGCCGTAGTTGTTATTATTGATAATGAATACGGTGATGTTTTCGTTTCGCATCGCCGCGTGATAGGTCTCCGCAAGACCGATGGCGTAGGCGCAGCCGTCGCCGCCGCGGGCGTAAACGAAGCACTCGGGACGAACGCGCTTGGCGCCGGTCGCAGTTTCCAGAATGCGGCCGTGCGGTCCGACGATGTAGTCGCTGTGGACATAGCGCGTCACGTTGTTGCTGCACGCGATGTCGATCATGCCGATCGCCTTGTCAACGATGCCGAATTCATCCAGACATTCCGTGAAAATGCGATCGAAGATGCCGTGGCCGCAGCCGGGGCAGTATTTGCTTTCGCCGAATACGGCGGTGGGTGTGGTTCGTTTCACTTAGAACACCTCCTCGTCAATGAGCCGTCCGGTCAGCGCGTCCTTGGCGTACTGAACGGCGGTTTCGGGGTCGGGCATGATCTTGCCTTGACAGTAGGAGTAGACCGGAACGCGGCAGCGCACGGCGTTCATGACGTCCTCCTTCATCTGCGCGAGAATATTCAGCTCCACGGTGATGAACGCTTTGACCTGAGGGCCGAGCGCGTCAAACGCCTTCGTCGGGAACGGCCACAGGCGCTTGGGACGGATGAGACCGGCCTTGATGCCCTGCTCGCGGGCCAGATCGACGGCCTGCGCCGCGACGCGGGAGGAAATGCCGTAGGCGACGTAAACGACCTCGGCGTCCTCCGTGCGGTAGGACTCCCAGTCCTGCTCGTTTTCCCGGATGATCTCGTAACGCTTTTTCCAGACGCGGGCGTATTCCTCGCCGGAGATATAGTTGAACGGGTCGGTCAACTCGCGGAACGGCTTGCCGAGCGGCGTACCCTTGCACGTCCAATCGAACCGGTTGATATCGACCTCCTGCATGGGGGGCAGCTCGCAGCCCTCGACCATCTGGCCGATGCAGCCGTCGAGCATCAGAATGACGGGCTGGCGGTACTTTTCGGCAATGTCAAAGGACTGCCACGCCATATCCGCGCATTCCTGCACGCTGTTGGGGGCGAGAATGATCAGTTTGTAGTCGCCCGCGGCGCCGTTTTTCACGATCTGCCAGTAGGAATCCTGTCCCGGGGCAATGCTTGCGCCGCCGCAGCCGAAGCGCATGACGAGCACGAACAGCGCCGGGATCTGGTCGGCGGTCACATAGCCGAGAGGCTCCTGCGACAGCGTGAAACCGACAGCGGACGAGGAGGTCATGGCTCGCGCGCCGCAGCCCGCGGCGCCGAGGACCAGACTGGTGCTGGCCAGCTCTGACTCGCCTTGGATAAAGGTGCCACCCACTTCGGGCTGGCGCCATGCCATCCACTCAAGAATCTCGCTTTGCGGGGTAATGGGGTAACCGGCATAGAAGCGGCATCCGGCGCGCACGGCGCCTTCCGCGATGGCTTCGTTGCCCTTCATCAGCTTTGCACTCACTTCGCTTCCTCCCTCATTTCAGAATCTCGTAGACGAAATCGGGGCAGACATCAAAGCAGGTCCCGCAGCCTACGCATTTTTCTTCATCGACTTCAACATATGAATACCCTTTGGCATTCTTCTTTTCCGAAATCGACAGAGCTTTTTTCGGGCAGGACGCAACACAGTAGTAGCAGCCCTTGCACCGCTCGGAATGAATCAAAATCTTTTCCACGGTCCATCATCTCCTTACTTGTTTTGGCTCGGTCCTCCCTCTGCACTGATATTGCCCTGATCCGTTGCTTCAGAACGTCGGGGATCGACCGTTTGCACTATTAGTATACAAAGTGGAGTCGCCTGTGTAAAATTTTGTTCATTATCACAAACTTTTCGGCTCGCTTACGGTAAAAAAGAGGAAACTGTGTTCAGAAAGCTGAGCAAAAGGGTCGAAAAATGTACAAATACGTGTTCGCGGTGGCGGCCGGTGGCCGTCATTTTGGTATAAAAACTTGTGAAAATGTTGAATTCCTCCGTTGCAGCGAGGTCTTGTTTGGTGCTATATTATATCTGGATATCTGAAATTTAAAAAGGTATTAAGACGGAACGAGGCCAAGTTGGAGAAAGTTGTTTGGCAGAAGGGGATAGAATATGAGCGAGTTTGACTATGAACGCCGTATCCAGCAGAAACGGGAAGAGCAGCCGTTCATCGGGCAGACGGATCTGGTGTATGCGCTTCTGCTGGAGGATATCCTGCTCCACTACCGTCTGCCTGGCAGCAAGATCAATCAAGACGAGCTTGCTGGACTGATGGGCGTGAGTCGCTCACCGGTGCGCGACGCGATCAACCGACTTGTTGACAAACAGTTTCTTATCAAGCGCTCACAGAACGGCTACTTTATCTATATCCTTACGCCGAAGGACTGCCTGTACCTTATCGAATACCGCACAGCTATCGAGCGGCAGGCGGTAGTGCTGGCGGTGAACCGCGCCACGGCGCACGATCTCAACCGGCTGCGCCGCAACCAGAAGGAGATGACCGAGTGCGGTCCCGCCGACTGGCAGCGGATGCTTGATCTGGATACGGAGTTTCACGATCTTCTGGTCTGCTGCTCCAAAAACGATTATCTTATCCGTGCCTACCGGGCGTTTACAGACCAGTACCGTTTCCTGCGCAACGCGTCCCTGACGGCAGATATGCACACGAACATCGTCCTGCGCCACCGAAACATTCTGCTAGCGCTTGAGGCAAAAAACGAGGAGCTGGCGGACGAAGCGGTCCGCATCCACCTGAAAAACAATCTGGAGGACAGCATTGTCGCACAGGATTATACGTACGATTGACGATACGGCCGCCGGCGGAAGACATTACATTCCGCCGGCGGCCGGTATTTTCGGAGAGTATGCGTTTTGCCGGAGGGAAAACGAACTTTTTCGCTCTCCGTTCCGTCATAGAATAAGAAATGCAATACCCTGACTATACAGGAGGAACATACATGAAAAAGCTGCTTGCCATTCTCCTCGGCACTTGCCTTCTGCTCGGCGTTATGACCGGCTGCGGCGGCAATGCCGAGGATGCCGTTACCGTCCAGAAGGTATCGGACATCACCTCGCAGGGCTCCGTGGGGCTGGTGAACCGGTACGCCGGTATTGTCGTTTCGGGCGAAACGGCAACGGTCAAAAAGGGCGACAAGAAAGTTCTTGAGACCTACGTAAAGGAAGGCGACTTTGTCACCGAGGGCGATGTGCTCTTCTGCTACGACAACGAGGCCATGGAGCTTCAGCTCAGCAGGCTCCTGCTTGAGCTCGAGGGCTATGAGAACACGATCTCCAACGCTGAGGAGAACATCCCCAATCTCGAGCGCCAGCGCGACGCCGCCCCCGCGGCGCAGCAGCTCACCTACTCGCTGCAGATCCAGGAACTGCAGGCGAACGTGCGTGAAGCGACCTATAACAAGGGCCTCAAAGAACGCGAGATCGAAAATTTGCAGGAAGCTCTCGAGGATACGGACGTGCGCGCACCGATCTCCGGCCGCGTGATGAGCGTGAAGAATACGGAGAATACAGGCGCAAGCTCCGGCTATGGCGGCGATACGAGCGGCAGCGACGCCTACATCACCATCATGGACATGACGACCTATCAGGTCAAGGGCACGATCAACGAGCTGAACGTCGGCACGCTTTCCGAGGGGATGAACGTGCTTATCCGTTCACGCCTTGACGAGAGCGTTACGTGGAGCGGCGTGCTCGATAGCATCGATTGGGAGACCAAGGTGCAGAGCAATAATAGCCCGTATTACGGCGGTGGCGGCGGCAACGAGATGACAAGCTCGTCCAAGTACCCGTTCTATGTCAAGCTCAACGATGTGACCGGCCTCATTCTCGGCCAGCACGTGTACATTGAGCCGGACTACGGCCAGCAGGAGGTCCGCGAGGGACTTTGGCTGCCGGAATATTATATTGTGGACGCCGATTCCTCGCCCTATGTATGGGCGGCGAACGGACGCGACCGGCTGGAAAAGCGCGGCGTGTCCCTCGGTGAATATGACGCCGAGCGGGGCGAATATCAGGTCATCTCCGGTCTGGAGGAGAGCGATTATATCGCCTTCCCGATGGACGGCCTTACGGCGGGCATGCACACGCAGGTGTATGAGGATAATTCCGGCTATGTTTCCGGCGGCAACTCGGGCGGATTCGGCTCCGGCGCGGCTCCAATGCCTCCGACGCTTGTCTCCGACGGCAACGCCTCCGACGGCGACGCGCCCATCGAAGCGCCGGACGAATCGCTCTTCGGTGACCCCGCCGAGATCGAAGCACCGGCGGAGGATGCCGTTGTGCCGGAGGCAGCGCCCGCAGAGGACACTGCGGCAAATGCGGAGGGGAGCGTGGCGTAATGCTTCTGGAAATGCGCAGCATCTGCAAGGATTATCCCCAGGGCAAGGACGTTGTACACATTCTCAAGAACATTTCTCTTGAGATCGACGACGGGGATTATCTTGCCATCATGGGGCCCTCGGGGTCCGGCAAAACAACGCTTATGAACATCATCGGCTGTCTTGATACACCGACCTCCGGCACCTATGTGCTTGCCGGGGAGGACGTATCCTCGGCCTCGGATGACCGGCTCGCCGATATACGAAACCAGATGATCGGTTTCGTTTTCCAGAGCTTCTATCTTCTGCCGAAGCTCACGGCGCTCGACAATGTCGCGCTGCCGCTTCTCTATGCGAACGTGCCGCGCCGCGAACGGCGTGAGCGCGCCGCGGAAGCGCTTGCGAGCGTCGGGTTGGAAGATCGTATGGACTTTTACCCGAACCAGCTTTCCGGCGGCCAGTGTCAGCGCGTGGCGATCGCCCGTGCGATGATCGCAAAGCCGCGCATCCTGCTTGCGGACGAGCCGACCGGCGCGCTGGACTCCGCTTCCGGCCGCCAGGTCATGCAGATCTTCGGCGAGCTGAACGCGAAGGGAACGACGGTCGTGCTCATCACGCACGCGCAGGACATTGCCGACTGCGCGAAAAAGATCCACCGCATTCTCGACGGCGAGCTGATCCGCGGCGACGAGGATAAGCACCGGTACGACATAATGAAAGGAGGCGCGGCGGATGAAAAAGGTGAAGATATCGTTTTTTAATAATCTGCCTGTCTGGCTGCGCCGCACGATCGCCGGAGTGCTGATCGCCGCGCTCATCAGCGGCGGCGTGTACGGCATATTGCTCCTCGTCCGCGGCAGCGGCGGCAAGGTGAAGGTCTATCCGATCATGGAATTCTGCACAAACTATGCCGACGACCAGGCAGAGACGCAGGGGCTTGTAAAGCCCGATAAAATGCAGTCGATCTATGTATCCGAAACGCAGAAGATCACAAAGTACTATGTCCATGAGGGCGATACAGTCAAAGTCGGCGACCCGATTTTGTCCTACGACACGACGCTCACCGACCTACAGCTCGAGCGGGCGAGGATCTCCGTACAGAAGCTGGAGATCGCGCTCGACGAGGCGAACGCCAATCTTGTAAAGGTGAACAACTATCGCCTGTATGTCCCGCAGCCCGACCCGATCCCCGACGAGGAGCCGGATACGCCGCTCACGCCGGTGGAGGTACCGTATTTCCGCGGCGGCAGCGGCACGAAGGACAGCCCATTCTTCTATATCTGGAGCAACAACTGCGCCTATGACAGCGCCTTTATCGACTCGCTCCTGACGAGGGCGGGCGGCAGCACGGCGTATGTTGTCTTTGAGGTGCATGATGGCGATTCTCCGGACGGCGACATTCTCCGCAGCTGGGGCATGGTGTTCGTCCGCCAGAGCGACGGCTCGGTGGCCTTTAAGGTGGACGAGGCCTATGGACGCTTTGATGACGGCACAGGGCCGGACGACGGCGGCGATATCGACGACGGCGGCAACACCTATATCGATACGACGCCGAGCTACACCTATAATGAGCTCATCGCCATGCGCCGCGAAGCGCAGGAGAAAATCTACCAGACGGAGCTCGATCTCAAAAAGGCGCGGCTCGAATACGAAACGCTCGAATTTGAGATCAACAACGGCGTGGTCTACAGCAAGATCGACGGTGTAGTGAAAACGATCCGCAGCCCGGATCAGGCGCGCGAGGAGCAGCTCCCGGCAGTGCTCATTTCCGGCGGCGGCGGATACTATGTCACCGGCGCGATGAGTGAAACGGAGCTGCAAACGCTCCATGTCGGCGATACAGTCACAGTGATGTCGTGGCAGACGTATTCCCAGACGGAGGCGGAGATCGTCAGCATTTCCGAATACCCGGTCGGGGAGAACAGCGGCTACTATCACTGGAGCCAGGGCAACAACAACGCTTCGCTCTATCCTTTCACCGTGTATTTGGACGAGGACACCCCCGTGCGCGAGGGCGAGTATGTGAACATCACCTACAACCCCTTCGGCAGCAGTGCTTCCGGTGTATATCTCCAGAACATGTTCATCCTCCGCGAGGGCGGCGGGAGCTTCGTATATGTCCGTGACGCGAACGGAAAGCTTGAAAAGCGCGCCGTATCGACCGGACGCTCGCTCTGGGGTTCGTATACGCAGATCAACGGCGGACTCACCGGCGAGGAATACATTGCCTTCCCGTACGGCAACAATATCCGAGCCGGAGCTAAGACCGAGATATCCGACGTCGCGTCGTTCTATAATTACTGAAAGGGGGCGGGTGCATTGCTTGAAAGCATTTCTCTGGCGTTTCAGAACGTGTGGCGGCATAAGCTGCGCTCGTTCCTGACGATGCTCGGCATCATCATCGGCATCGCTTCGATCATCACGATCGTTTCCACGATCAAAGGCACGAACGAGCAGATCAAGGAAAGCCTTGTCGGCGCGGGCAATAACGCCGTCGTTGTGCAGCTCTATCAGGACAATTATCCGTATGAGGTGCAGTATAACGGCGTGCCCGCCGGCGTTTACCCGGTCACCGAGGAAACGCGGCAGGAGCTCTGCAAGATCGACCATGTGAAGGGCGTTTCGCTCTTTTGCAGCCGCAATTACGCCGACGGCGTATACTATGGCAATAACAGCTTTTCCGGCAATCTCTACGGTATCGACGAATACTATTTCGATGTGAACGGCTACTCGCTTGACCACGGCCGCAGCTTCCTCAAGGAGGACTTTGCCAAGGCGAAAAAGGTCTGCATGCTCGATACGGCGGCGGCCTCGGCGCTCTTCTCCGGCGAAGACCCGGTCGGCAAGACCGTGGAGATGCAGGGCGACAGCTTCACGGTCGTCGGCGTTGTGAAGCGTGCGCGCTCCACAACGATGCAGATCAAAACGCCGAGCGATTACTACCAGTACATGAACGAGACCGGCACGATCTTCCTTCCGCTCAAGACCTGGCCGATGCTCTATTCGTTCGACGAGCCGCAGTGCGCGGCGCTGCGCGCGGACAATACCGACAATATGACGAGTGTCGGACAGAAGGCGGGCGAGCTTCTCTCGTCCAGCCAGCTCATCGGCGCGGACAAAACGCTCTCCTACCGCGGGCAGGACCTCATGGAGCAGGCGAAGAACCTGCAGGAGCTTTCCAACTCCTCCAACCGCCAGCTCATCTGGATTGCAAGCATTTCGCTGCTCGTCGGCGGCATCGGCGTTATGAACATCATGCTCGTCACCGTTACCGAGCGCACGCAGGAGATCGGTCTCAAAAAGGCCATCGGCGCGCGCCGCCGCCGCATCCTCAACCAGTTCCTCACGGAAGCGGCGGTGCTCACAAGCCTCGGCGGTATGCTCGGCGTGATCGTCGGCATCATCATGGCGCGGCTCATTTCGTCCGTCATGGGTACGCCGACGGCCATCAGCGTTCCGGCGATCCTCATCGCCGTGGTGTTCTCCATGGTCATCGGCATCGTGTTCGGCCTTCTCCCGGCGGTTAAGGCGTCCAACCTCAACCCCATTCAGGCCCTCCGGCGCGACTGACCGGGGCACAGCTTTTCTCGGGGAAGCGTTTTGCCTCTGTGCTGCAATGCGGTAAATACACAAAAAATCTCCTAGAGTTGTGCCGCGCGGCGGACGCCGACACGAAGAAAGCGGCGGTCGGTCTTCTCAAGGGAGAATCCTCCGGGTTTTCGGATATTCTCGGCATCTGCTCGGCGGCTCAGGCTCCGGGAAGGGCGACCTTCTCGGCACGCTGTCTGACGGCGTCATAGACGTCTTCGGCAAGAAATAATGCATGAAAAATCGGCTCATCCGTTTGAAACGGGTGAGCCGATTTTTTGCGTGCGGAAAAAGCAGGAAAGTCAGCAGCAGAACTGCGCTATCGCGGCGTCAATATCCGCGGCGCACGAAGCGGCGATGGCCTCGTCGCCCGGCTGGAGCGGGTAGAGCGGCGCGCGGACGCCGCCGATATCCGGCGCGCCGCGAAGACGGAGGATCTTCTTGATCATGGCGTACATGTTGCCCTGCCCGGAGCACATCTTGTAAATGATATGGCAGCAGGCGTCCTGAATGTCGCGCGCGGGGAGAATGCCGCCGCTGCGGACAAGAGTGAAGATACGCTCGTAGAGCTCCGGCATGGCGGCGTACGTACCGCCGATGCCGCCGACCGCACCCGCGGCGAGCCCGGAGAGAAGCTGCTCGTCCGGACCGTTGAAAACGATCGCGCCCTCATCGCGCCACATTTCAATATCCTGTATCGGCATGGAGGAGTTTTTCACGCCGATCACGGTCGGTACGGCGAGCATCGTGCGCAGAAGAGCGCTGTTCAGCGCTGTGCCGGCAAGCTGCGGGATGTTGTAGATGATGAAATCCGTATTCGGCGCGGCAGAGGCAATATCGGTCCAATACTGCGCGATCGCGCGGTCCGGCAGATGGAAGTAGATCGGGGGAATGGCGGCGATGCAGTCGGCCCCGGCGCTCTCGGCGTGGGCGGCAAGCTCCATGCTGTCGCGCGTGTTGTTGCAGGCGACGTGCGCGATGATCGTGACACGTCCGGCGGCCTGGGCGATGACGGCCTCCAGCAGCGCCTTGCGTTCCGCTACGGAATGATAGATGCATTCACCGGACGAACCGCCGACATAAAGGCCGTTTACACCCTTTTCGATGAGGTATTCCGTGAACGCCCGCGCACGGGCGGGCGATACTTCACCGGCGTCGTCATAGCATGCATAGAAGGCAGGGAAGATCCCCTGGTATTTATTCAGGTCTCTGGCTTTCATTGTTTTCACTCCTTGTGTGTCAGCCCTTGACGGCGCCCATCGTGATTCCCTTGGTAAAATATTTCTGGAAAATGAGAAACACGATAATGATCGGCACGGCGGCAAAGGCGGCGCCTGCCATGATGAGCCCGAAGTCCGTCGAGTTTTCCGCCTGCATCTTTGCGATGCCCAGCGATATGGTCAGATTCTTTGTGCTGGAGAGCATGATGAGCTGCATGAAATAGTCGTTCCACGAATTGATGAACGTGAAGATGGCAAGCGCGCCGACGCCGGGCTTTATCATGGGGAAAACGATCCGGTTGAAGGTTTTCAGCTCGCTCGCGCCGTCGATCCTCGCGGCCTCCAGTATCTCGCTGGGGATGCTCTCGGCAAACTGCTTGATGAGGAACACGCCGAACGGCCAGCCGACGATCGGGTAAACAACCGCGCTGAGCGTATTGTAGAGCTTGAGCGAGGACATCTCGCGGATGAGCGGTATAAGGATGACCTGCTTCGGCAGGGCCATCGCGCAGACGATGAGCGTGAAAATGAGCCTGCGTCCGACGAAGCGCTTCTTGGCCAGCGCATACCCCGCGAGCGCGGAGGTCGCGCAGGTGAGGAGCATGGCTGCAACGGCCATCCACACGGTGTTGAACATCCAGCGGATCGCACCGGGCACGGTGGGACCGGCGGAGAAGACGATCGGGCTGCCGTCGGCCGAGAAATACTGGCTGAAGGGGATGTAAAACTCCCACAGCGGGGCCTTGAGCTTGCTCATGAGCGTCTGGTAATTCTTCAGAGTCCACTCGCTCGGCCACCAGACAGGTGTAACGGAGTTGACCTCCTTGGCGGTCTTGAAGGAACCCGTAATGATCCAGTAGAGCGGGAACGTGAAGAGCGCTGCGAGGATGATGATAATGACAAGAGTGATGATGCGGTTTGCTTTCGATTTGCTCTGCATACGCTCACCCCCTTAGTCCGATTGCTGCCCCAGCTTGAACTGGACAGCAGAGAGCACCGCGATGATGATCATAAGCACAACGCCCATGGCGTTGCCGTACCCGTAGCGGTAGAGCTTGAACGCGGTGTAATAGATGTAATACATGATCGTGTCCGTACTGTGCGTCGGCCCGCCGGAGGTGAGAAGCTGGATCAGCGCGAAGCACTGGAAGGAGTTGATCGTGGTGATGATGAGTATGTAGAGCGTGGTGGGCATGATCTGCGCCCATTTGATCTTCCAGAACACCTGACGGCGGTTCGCGCCGTCTACCTGCGCCGCCTCAACGAGCGAGTGATCCACGTTGCCGAGCGCCGAAACGTAGAGAACGATGGGCTGGCCGACGGAGGTGGTGAAGAGGATGAGAATGATGCACCAGAGCGCGAAGCGCGCATCGCCCAGCCAGTTTATATTCTGGTCAATGATGCCGAGGCTCTTGAAAAGGTAGTTGAACACGCCGAAGCGGTTGTTGTACATCCATTTCCAGACGACCGTTACCGCGACCGAGCCGGTGACGACCGGCAGATAGAAGATGCAGCGGAACGCTGAGGTCAGCGCGGGCTTCATATCGTATATCGCCGTGGCGACCCAGAGGGAGAACGCACACACCGTCGGAACGGCAACGACAACGATGATGACCGTGTTTTTCAGCGCGCCGAGGAAGAGCTTATCCCGGAAAAGCTCCTTATAGTTACCCAGCCCGACAAAGACATCCACGGCGTTTTTGCCCATGTTGGAGTCAAAGAAGCTGGTGTATATGCACAGGAACATAGGATACAGCACAAAGGTGACGAAGAAGAACAGACTTGGCAGCAAAAACAGGTATCCCGCTGTTGTTTCCCGCCGCACGAGCGCGCGGCTCATGCTGTTTTTGGATTTGAACATAGGGTCGCTCCCCCTTATGGATTCGGTAGCAATCAACACACCCTCTCTGCGCGGGGGCACAGAGAGGGTGCGCGCTGTGGGTCAAAGGAGAAAAGGAGATATGAAAAAGCCTTGCTTGCTTGATTAGCCGGCAGCCGCTGCGTTCGCGTTGGCGCAGAACGTTGCGACCTCGGTGGCGACATCACCGCCGCCGCCGATGCGCTGGAGCATGTTCCACCACTCGGTGCGGGCGGTCGCCCAGCCGGAGGTGACCTGGTAGTAGTCGCCGAGATAGGGCATGAGCTTGGTGTACTCGTTCATGATGGCGTTGTCCGCCCAGATACCGGTGAGGTCAATGCCCTCGGCGGTGTCGCGCACGGCAAAGTATTTGGAGGCCTTGACTGCATCGATCGTGCCTTCGCCGTCGGCAAAGTACTTGATGAAGGTCTTCGCAGCGTCGATCTTGGCGGCGTCGCCGTTATCGAACACGCCGAAGCCCCAGATGCCGCCCTGCAGCTTGCTCTCGCCGGTCTCGGAGGGGAAGCTCATGAAAACGATCTTCTCGCCGTCGTTGGTGAGCTCGGCATCGTTGTTGTCGGAGTTGAGCTGCTGAGCGATGTTCCAGCAGAACGCCATCTTGAGGATGCCCTGACGGAAAGCGGTGATCTCTTCGCCGCCGTTCTCAGCCGCGTTGAAGTAGATGCCGTCCATGCTCTGCAGAAGCTCGAGAGCCTTGATGTTCTCCGGAGAGTCCGCGGTGTAGGCGGTGTGCTCGGCATTGGTAAACATGCCGCCGTAGAGGTTGTTGACGAGAGCACGGGTGCCCTGGTCGCCGCCCTGGCCGGAGCAGTAGACGTCGCCGACGGGCTCTTTATAGTAGGCATACAGCGCATCGACCGCCTTGATGAAGTTCTCGGTCGTCCAGGTGTGGGTCTCGGTGTCGATGTACTGGTCGGCGCCGGCGGCGACGAACGCATCATAGTTGATGGCCATGCAGTGCGCGGTCATAACGAGGGGGTACTCATAGCAGGCGCCGTCCGCGGTGAAGCAGGCCGAGACGCAGGCCGGATTGACTTCGGACTTGTCGGTGGCATCCCACATGTCGGCGAGATCGACCATGTAGCCCTTCGCGCCCCAGTTGGCAACGAGACGTTCCGGCCCTTCCATGATGAGATCGGGAGCGGAGCCGCCTTCGAGCGCGGTGTTGACCTGGTCGTCGCCGTTGGTGTAGTCGAGATATTCCACGGTGACGGTGATGCCGGGGTTCGCGGCCTCGAACGAGGCAATGAGGGCATCGACGGTGTCAGCATTGCCCCAGCCGCCGATCGGGTAGGTCCAGAGCGTGATGTTGACGGGTTCGGCGGCGGGTTCCGCCGCGGGAGCGGGGGCAGCCTGAGCAGGTGCGGGGTCGGCAGCGGGTGCAGCGGTCTGGCCGCAGGCGCACAGGGCAAATACCATGCACAGCGCGAGCAGCATTGCGAGCAGTTTCTTCATGATGTGCCTCCTTAAACATTTTGTTCAGGTTTCGTTATTTCAACGGCTCTCGCCGGTGAATTTCCTCTTTTCACCATCATATTAACCAAAGCTCTCGCCAATGTCAATAGATTTTTGAAAATAATTTTCTTTAAAATTAGACAAAGAATATTTTTTGCAAATGATAGTATAAGAATCCCCGGAGAGCAGAGTGCTCTCCGGGGGAGGGAAGATGAAAAAGATTTTCAGCCGGTCACAGGTGCTTATCCGCAAGAGCGGCGGCGATGCGGGCGCGGCTCTGGCGGCATGCGTCCAGATTGCGGCGGCAGAGCTCGGAAAAGAGAACGTCCAGAAGGTACATCTGCGCGATCCTCGCGCCGACAGAGCCGAGCTGCAGCGGGCTTTCGTCCGCGCCGCACAGCAGCGTCACATCCGCAAGACCGGCGCCGGGAGAGTTGGCAAAGTGTGTGACGAGAATGGAGCGCAGACCGCGCTCGCGCGCGTAAGAGAGAGTTTCGATCAGATCCTTTGTCGCGCCGGAATAGGAGAAGAAGAGAATGACGTCGTTCTCGCCCGCAGTAGCGATGGCGATGGCCTGCATATGCGAGTCGGTCACGGAGAAGAACTTTCCGCTTGCCGTGGAAAAGAGATGCGCCGCCTCCATGGCGATGATCATAGAGCCGCCCTGTCCCATGCACAGCACCCGGTCCGCCTGCTCCAGAAGATCCGCCGCGCGGATATATTCCTCCGGACGGACAAGCTCAAGCGTCTGCGTCATGGCGCTGACGTTGGCCGTGTAGAGCTTTTTGCAGACATCGGAAAAGCTGTCGTCATCGAGCACCTCGCCGGAGAGCGGGTTGGACTGCTGCGGGCGCTGGGCGATGGAGTTGGCAATGGCGAGCCGAAAAGCGTTGTACCCCTTGCATCCCAGCCGCCGGCAGAAGCGCGACACGGTCGCCTCTGCTACGCCGCTTGCCGCGGCGAGCTCGGTGATGCTCATGTCCTGCGCTTTTCTCTGGTGCGAAAGCACATAATCCGCCGCCTTTTTCTCTGCGGTAGTGAGATTATAATACTCTGCGCTGATTCGCTCAAAAACGTTTATGCTGCTTTGCTCCATACGCTTCTCCTGTGTTTTTATTTCGAGAGCAATTCTCCCGCCATAACGTCCGTCATGATGAGCATGCGCGGCAGATGGAACGGCCCTTTGAAAGTTGAGCCTTTGGTCGACGGCTCGGTGGGCAGCCCGTCGCGGCGAAGATAGCCGTACCACTCGCCGTACTCGCTGTCAGCGAAATGCGCTTTGCAGTAGTCGAGCGTGGTATAAAACCAGTCGAGATATTCTTCCTTGCCGGTATCCTTATAGAGCATGAGCGAGGATATGAGTATCTCATCGTGCGGCCACCAGAGCTTCATGTCGTGCTCGTACGCCTCGGGCGGCTTGCCGAGCGCGTCAACAAAGTACAATAGTCCGCCGTATTCCTTATCCCACCCGGCGGTTATCGCCCAGCGGAAAATCTCCTCAGCTCTGGCGACAAGCTCTGCATTGCCGGTTCTGCGCGCATATTCGAGCAGGAACCACACGCCTTCTATATCGTGTCCGGGGTTAACAGTTCGCCCTTCAGTGTAATACAATCTCGCTGTGCCGTCAACCGCGACGTTCTCCAGCACGCATTTAAGCTCCGGATGGACGTGGTAGCGGAATATCTCGTCTACGCAGGCGGCGGCGCGTTCGGCGTAGAGCGCCGCATTTTCCGGATCGACGCGCTGCATCACGGCGGTGACGTTGAGGTATATCATCGGGATGCCGAAGGCGCGCCCCGTGCGCGTTGCGGGCGCGGTCTTCGGCCCGAGACCGGTCGGGTCGGGCATGCCGTGGTTGAGATCCCAGTAGAGGTCATACGCGCGCCGAGCGCGCTCGAGATGCTCCCGCTCACCGGTCACGCCGTAGTATTCCGCGTTCGCCATGGCGTAAAACGCCTCGGAAAAGCAGTACCGGCGCTGGCGGAGCGGCGCGCCCTCGGCGGTGACGGTGAAGTACATCCGGTTCCCGGCCGCGCGGTTTATGCAGTGCGCCTCCATAAAGTCGAGACAGCTCTTCGATGCGCGCAGCCATTCCTCGCGCGTGCCGTATACATGGCAGAGATACGCGAAGATCCAGCCGCAGCGCCCCTGCATCCACACGCTTTTATCTGTGGAATATATTTCGCCCTTGCGATCGAGACAGGTGTATACGCCGCCATTGACAGGGTCCATGCCGTTTTTGAGCCAGAAATCAATACAGTTTTTCAGCTCGGACTGTATCCAGCCTCTCGCGTTTTCCAGTTTTTGCTTATCCATCGTAAACGCCCCTTTCCGATTCGTCGGTATAAACAGACCCGGTGATCATACTCTTATGGTAGCATCAAAGAAAATAATTTTCAATAGATTTTTAATTTGAAATAATTTTTATTTCTTAGTGACAGGCACACAAAGGCATGATATAATAAATATATCACACGCCTCATAACATAAAATTTCTGTATATGGAGGATGCGCAGCATGAATTATCTCGGCATCGAGGCAAGCGTCCGAAATCTTCCGGAGCTTGACCGTGACTTTTTCCCGCTCTATAAGTTCAACCACGCATTTCTTGCATCGGCACAAAAGCCCGTTGGAGTCGCCGTGGAGCGCAGCGGCGGCGAGATGGCATCCGTCCATACGTTTATCCACGGCACGCCCGACCGAATAGAGGCTGACAGATATTATATCCGCCGTCTCGTCAAGTCCATGCTGTGGATGAAGGGCGGCTGGCGCGTGTATATCAGCGGCGACCGGGAAATGTGTGAGTATATCCGTGAATGCTTCAGCGCGGACGGCTGCCAGGCGTTTGACTGGGACTATTTCTCCCATATATATGAACGGCCGTTTGAGGTCGTCTATGCCGAAAAGCTGCCGGAAGCGAAGGATTCGCCCCGGCCTGCGGGAGGACACTTTGACGGCTGCCGCATAGGCTTTGACGCGGGCGGGAGCGACCGCAAGGTCAGCGCCGTGATCGACGGCGAGACCGTGTATTCCGAGGAGGTCGTGTGGTTTCCCAAGACGACAGCGGACCCGGACTACCACTATGATGGCATCGTTGCCGCGCTCCGGGCAGCGGCGGAGCATCTGCCGCGCGTGGACGCCGTGGGCGTGTCGAGCGCCGGTGTGTATATAAATAACCGCACCATGAACGCTTCGCTCTTCCTCAAGGTGCCGCAGGACCTTTTTGATGCGAAGGTCAAGGATATCTACATCCGCGCCATCACCGATACGTTCGGCGATGTGCCGTTCTGTGTTTTCAACGACGGCGACGTTACAGCGCTCGCCGGTGCCATCAGTCTGGAGGATACGAACATTCTCGGCATCGCCATGGGCACAAGCGAGGCGGGCGGCTATGTTGATGAAAACGGGTATATCACGGGCTGGCTCAACGAGCTGGCGTTCATCCCCGTGGACGCAAACCCCGGCGCAATGCAGGACGAATGGTCACTCGACATCGGCTGCGGCGTGAAGTATTTCTCGCAGGACGGCGTTATAAAGCTCGCTCCGCGCGCGGGTATCGAGCTGGATGGATCGCTTTCTCCGGCGGAAAAGCTCAAGGTCGTGCAGAAGCTCATGGAAGAGGGGGACGACCGCGCCGCCGCGATATACCGCAGCATCGGCGTGTATCTGGCGCACTCGCTCGCGCTCTACCACGATATGTACCACTTCCGCCATGTGCTGCTGCTCGGGCGCGTAATGTCCGGACGCGGCGGCGAGCTCGTGATAGAAGAATGCGGCCGCGTGCTGCGCGACGAGTACAGCACGCTCGCTGATATAATCCACCTTGCTCTGCCGGATGAGAAGTTCCGCCGTGTCGGTCAGTCTGCCGCCGCCGCTTCTCTGCCGGAGAACCGGAAATAACTATCCCGTAATAAGGAGAGCACACATGAAAAAACACATTGTCTGCTTCGGCGATTCCAATACCCACGGATACTGTGCCGATCCCAATGACACCGCCGACCGCACCGACCGCTTCAACGAGGACGAGCGCTGGACCTGCCTTTTGCAGAAGATGCTGGGAGAGGAGTACCTTGTGCTGGAAGAGGGGCTCTCCGGCCGGACGACCGTGTTTTCCGATCCGCTGCACGAGTGTATGTCCGGGCTGGACGTCATATATTCTACGCTGATGTCGCATGAGCCGGTCGATCTGCTGATCATCATGCTCGGCACGAACGACACAAAGGAGCGCTTCAACGCGAGTCCGGCGTGCATCGGCATCGGCATGGAGCGCCTTGCATTGAAAGCAGAGACCGTTGCCGCATGGCGCGCCGGCAGGCCGAACCTGCTTATCGTTGCGCCGCCGCACATCGGCGCAGGGCACAACGATCCCGCCATGGGCGCATCCTGCCACGCAACGTCCATGGGCGTGGCGGAAGAATACCGAAAAAAATGCGCCGCGCACGGCTGGGCTTTCTTCGACGCCGAGGGCGTGGCGGAGTTCAACACGGTAGACTATATGCACCTCAGCTGCCGCGGGCATCGCCAGCTCGCCGATGCGCTCGCGCCGAGAGTGCGCGATCTGACCTGATGCTGGGGCGCGTATTTCGCTATCAGGGCTGGCTTTGGCGAGCGCTGAATACGCTGACGGACATTCTGGCGCTGAGCGTGCTGTGGCTTTTGTGCAGCATCCCCGTACTGACGCTGGGCGCGGCGACGACCGCGCTCTATGACAGCGTCGTGCGCTGCATACGGTATAAGCAGTCCGGGCCCTATGAGCGATTTTTCCGCACGTTCAAAAATGAGCTTGTGCCGGGCCTGCTGCTGACGCTGCTCTGGGGCGCGATCGCCGCGCTCGGGCTGTGGATGCTCGCGCTGCTGCGGCAGTACAGCGCCGAAGCCCCCACCGCCATGGCTGCGGGCGCGGCGTACTATGTCGCGCTGATCCTGCCTCTCGGCGCGGCATGCTGGGTGTTTCCGATCCTATCACGCTGCGCGATGAGCTTCGGCGCTCTGAACAAAACAGCGCTGAAATTTGCCGCGGGGCATCTGCCGTCAACCGTGGTGCTCGTGCTGATGACGGCTGAAATTGCACGCTTGAGCGTGCGGTGGCTGTTTCCGCTCGCGTTCATGCCGGCGGTGCTGATGCTGCTCTGGTCGCTCTTCACCGAACCTGCCTTTAAAAAGCACGGTGCGGGGATCGCTGCGGAGACGGAGCGGGAAAACACGGAAGACGCTGCGGACGCTTCCGAAAAGGAATAAAGAAAACGGCGGCTCATTCGTTCGGATCGGATGAGCCGCTGTCTTTTGTGCCTATTAGCGCAAAAGCCGCACTTCTTCATGGTTCATACCCTCCGGCAATACATTCGGCATTTTGCGCTGAGTGATGTCAATTATTATGCTTCGCAGTATCGAGACAAAAAGGGCTTGCCGTCTGCTTTTCACAGACAACAAGCCCTTTACATATTTGTTTTGTCTAACTTTTGCGGGGACGCTTCATTTCATGCAGATAGCCTGCAATTATCAATATTTTTTGCAATCGATTCCTTTTGTTGCCGGCCCATAGGCATATGGGTATATTTCGCCTATGGTCATCAATTCAATTTCACCCTCAGTCGTAGCACCGATGATCCGGACATTGGGATTGTTGTCACAGAATTCCCAGATGACCTGTCTGCATTCTGCGCAGGGGACGCCGGAGTATGGACCGTAGCATACTAAGGCCTCAATTACGCGCTCACCGTGCATGGCCATATTCATTACGGCGTTTCGCTCTGCATGACAGCTGGTTTGAAGAGAGATTATTTCAACATTGCAGCCGGGGAAAACCTTTCCGTTGGCAGTACGAACGGCGGAACCTACTTTGTGATTGCTGTAAGGAGTATAAGCGTTTTCACGGGCTTCCATGGCCGTTTTTACAAGTGCCTGATCCTCTTTGCTGAGCTTATCAAATGTTGTTATTTCCATTTTTATATCCTTTCGATTTAACAAGTACATTTGCACAGAGCCTAAGCTGAACGGTGATCTAAGAAATTGCTGCCTGATTAAGCCTGCTTTTTGCTGCAGCCCCAACCGATGGCAAACGGAATTGCTGACAGAAGGAGTCCGCCGAGAGATGCGGGGAAGGGCTCGCCGATAAGGATGAGCACCACAGACGAAATAACACCGACGATCATTGTGGAAAGAATGTATTTTTCGCCGATCTTCATATTACAGGTGCGTGCAATGACAGGCAGCAGAAGACCGGGCACATACACGGAGTAGCCGTACATGAGAATTTTGGTAACACTGCCGACCTTGAGAGCCAAAACGAGAGAGAGCAGACCTACAACGCCAACGAATATTCTGTTGACGAGAATGGCTGTTTTGTTATTATACTCACCCTTATAAAGCACGGCGAACACATCCTGCTCCAAGGTGGTTGAACAGGCAAGGAGCGTAGAGCTTGCTGTGGATACGGCAACACCGGCAAAAGCTACAACGAGAAGGCCGCGGATTCCGCTGGGGAGAATAACCTTAACCGTATCAAGCATAACCGTGGCGGGGTCGCTGCCGTTGGGGAGGATAACATGAGCCATTACTCCGATAAAGGTAAGGACGAGTCCGAAAATGACCATAAGGATAAATGCGCCCTCGATGTTCTTCTTGGCGGATTTTTCATCCTTTGCGGCAAAGATTCTCTGGAATGCCATCGTGTCAATAAATCCGGCAGGGGCAAGGAGCCACCAGGCGATCATTGTTCCGGAGGGAACACTGCTATAGTATCCGTCGATCTGCCGTGTAGAGTCGATTGCCTCAGCAACGTTATATCTGGAAAGAATGACCACAGGAATGACAAGACCTATAACTAAAAGGAACAGCACCGATTGGAAGGAGTCTGTATAGAGCACGGCTCGAAGGCCGCCAAGGACAGTGAATATAACAATAATAATATAAGCAATGATGACAGCGGTGGTGCCGTTGAGAGATGTTATTCCAGAATTTTTATAAGTCTGTTCAGTTCGGATGCCTGAATAAGAATTTTTCCATGCCTGACAGAAATAAGATTCTGAAGCACCAGCTCTTGAACTGCACGGTTTATGGTTCTTAGGCTAAGTCCGGTCAGAAGTGCCAGATCCTGGTGTGTACATTCTACAACATACAGCTCATCCGAAAAGTCGGCATGACGCAGATCCTTGAGCAAAATATTAGAGACCCTCTGTACAGGCGAGTAAAATTTGGTTTTCGCCTGATCTGTGACAATGGTAAACGCCTTGTTAGCAATGCAGTATACTACATAATCCCGGAAATCTTTATTGTCCATCCACCTGTCAAAAAGCTCAAAGCTGATTGAACCGAGCTCAACTTTGGTTCTGGCAATTACAGTGGAAGCGTAGGAATAATTCCCGGACAGATACTCAAGATCGCCCAGCAGGGTCATAGTCTGCTCCTTTGCGTATGCAAACTCTCTCCCCTCTACGGAAGAATTAAAAACCAGCACTTTCCCGCTGAACATTACAGACATAGTTTTTACATTGTCGTTTGCGGTACGGATCAATTCTCCCGGAGAATAGCTCTCAAAAACTATCTCAGTTCTTATGAAATCGGGCAAGGTGATTTCATTGCCGCGCAAGACGTGCTCCAGACGCCGAATTTTCTCAGAGCGCTTTTTATTCTGTGAAAAGGCCGGCACACTCATTTCAAGAAAGCTCCTTCCCGCATATTCCGATTTTATTCTAATATGGAACCATGTTCAATGCAAGTTGAACTGTTATTTCACGGCTATGATCAGAAAAATCCAACGGGAGGGAAAGACCTTGAGCAGATGGATTCTTAAATCTCCGCAGTATCCGCATTCCCAATAGCGTATTTTTGATTCTATAATAAAAAATGGGTGCAGCTCATCCCTCCGGGATAGCTCACCCAACATTTGATTTAGAACCTAAAAAGCGTATCAACCAGAAATAAAAAATCAGCACAACAGGTAAACTGTTGTGCTGATTGGTGCGGGAGAAGAGACTTGAACTCTCACGTCTATGGTTGGACACAGGCACCTCAAGCCTGCCTGTCTACCTATTCCAGCACTCCCGCATGTCAAAGGCAAGTGTTATTATATCATGCCTTTGAAAAATGTCAACACCTAATTTAAGAAATTTGGAAATTATCGGTAAGGCGTTCCGTCGGCGCGATAAAGCGCCATGCGGCAGAAGCGGCCGCCGTCCGGCGCGCAGTCCGGAAGGTGTGTCCGGACCGCCGCGGTGAGAAGCTCGGGATTCACCACGGGCTCGGCGCAGGAGACGATCCCCTCGACTGTCACAATGCTGTCGCCGGCGGTGAACGTCAGATCGCGTACATGCTCAGTCACGGTGAAAAGTCCCTCGCCGCGTTTTGTTTTGCGCATGACCTCGACGGGGGCGGCGAAAAGCTCCCGGCATTTTGCGGCGATTGCTTCCGTGTCGGCGGTATCGTATTCCCATGTGCCGTTCACGCGCATCCATTTGAGCTCGGCGGGCTTCATCGCGTTCTCGTAGCAGTCCGTTACGCGGATGCCCTCCGGCATCACGGCGGTCAGCTGCGCGGGCAGCGCGGCAATGTCCACATCCTCGCGCACGCGGATGTCGGCGATCTGGCAGAGGCTCGCCGTGCCGACGGAGAGCGGCAGAAGAATCGAGATGAGCTCGTGGGGGTTGAAGCCCTCGCTGTACCGGATGGGAATGCCGGCGCGCTTGATGGCACGCTGCAGCGTGCGCATCGTATCGAGATGCGACATCCATATCGCGCGGCGGGTCTGCTCATATACGAGCCGGAGCTTATCCATCGCAGCGGCCTCCTTTCAGAAATGCGGCGGCGCCGCAGCCGGAGCACTGCGCCCGGCAGTCGGGGGAGAGAAGCCCCCGGTGCGCCTGCTCGTATTCGTGGATATAGTGGCGCCTGTTCACGCCCATATAGAGATGATCCCACGGCAGCACTTCATCGAGCGAGCGTTCGCGGTTGGCATAGAACGGGAAGGAGATGCCTTCCTCCTCTGCGGCCCTTTCCCAGCGCTTGAGATCAAAGCCTTCCGACCACGATTCAAGAAAGCCGCCCTGCCGCCAGATGTTTTCGATCATTGCGCCGAGCCGCCGGTCGCCGCGCGAGAGCACCGCCTCGGTGAGCGAGGTGTCGGCGTCATGCCAGTTGTAGGTAACGGCGCGCGCTTTCATGTTGTCGCGCAGCAGCGTAACGCGGCGCATATACTCTTCGCGCGTGACCTGCGGCTCCCACTGAAACGGCGTGTGCGGCTTTGGTACGAAGCAGGACGTGCTCACCGTCACGCGCAGCCCGTGGCTGCGGTTGGGCGAGTTTTCCCGCCAGCAATGCACAACGCGGTCGGCAAGTTCGGCGATGCCGAGCACATCCTCGTCCGTCTCCGTCGGCAGACCGAGCATGAAATAGAGCTTCACGCTGTTCCAACCGCCCTGAAACGCCACGGCGCACGAGCGGAGAAGGTCTTCCTCGGTGACATTCTTGTTGATAACGTCGCGCAGGCGCTGTGTACCGGCCTCGGGCGCAAAGGTGAGACCGGATTTGCGCACCTTCTGCACGCGCTGCATGATGTCCATGGAGAAGTTGTCCGCGCGCAGCGAGGGGAGCGAGAGACCGATGCCGCGGCTTTCGCAGTAGTCCATCAGTCCGTCGCAAAGCTCGTTCAGCCCGCGGTAGTCGCTCGTGCTGAGCGAGAGGAGCGTGATCTCGTGGTAGCCGGAGAAGGCGAGAGATTCCTTGCCGTACTCCATGCATTTTTCCACGCTGCGGCTGCGCACCGGGCGGTAAATGTGTCCGGCCTGGCAGAACCGGCAGCCGCGGATGCAGCCGCGGAAGAGCTCAAGACCGACGCGGTCATGCACGATCTCCGTGGAGGGGACGATCGCGTCCACGGGGAAGCAGCTGTTTTCAAAGTCCGTAACAATGCGCTTCGTAATGCGCTCGGGCGCACCCGGCGCGGCGTGCATGGCCTTGAGCGTGCCGTCGCCGTTATACTCCGGCGTATAGAGGGAAGGGACGTACACGCCGCCGATGAGCGCGGCACGGCGGAGAAATTCCGCCTTGCTCCAACCGGCGGCTTTCGCCTCGCGCAGAAGCTGCAAAACTTCGCCGTCCACGCTCTCGCCCTCGCCGATGATCATAAGATCGAAAAAGTCCGCCATCGGCTCGCTGTTGCAGCATACGCTGCCGCCCGCGAATACGAGCGGCGTGAGGCTTGTACGCTCGGCGCTGCGCAGCGGAATGCCGGCCAGATCGAGCATTTCGAGAACGGTCGTATACGCCATCTCGTAGCCGAGAGAAAAGCCGATCGCGTCAAACTCGCTGAGCGAGTCGCCGCTTTCGAGCGCGTAGAGGGGGAGACCCTTTTCGCGCATCTGCCGGTCCATATCAAACCAGGGAGCGAACACGCGCTCGCACCATACGCCGGGAAGGTCGTTGAGCACCTGATAGAGAATGCGCATGCCGGTGTTCGACATGCCGATCTCATACGTGTCCGGGAAGCAGAGCGCCATGCGGAGATCGACTTCACTTTTATCTTTTTGAATTTCGCTGTACTCACCGCCGGTGTACCGGGCGGGCTTCTGTACGAGCGGGAGAATCCGTTCAAGTTTCTTGTCCATACATCAAAGCTCCTGCACAGAGTGTGCGTAAAATGTACGTACATTCTATAACAGTCTGAAGTTTTTTACAAGAATAGAAAAAGAGTTTCCGAAAAATACTTGACAATTCCGCCGAAAGACAATATAATTCTATCTTGCTGATATCGGTATCGGGGTGTAGCGCAGTTGGTAGCGTGCTTGGTTCGGGACCAAGAGGCCGCGAGTTCAAGTCTCGCCACTCCGACCATCAAAAAGCTCCGCGCAGAAATTTTTCTGCGCGGAGCTTTTTACATTATATTCGGCTCAGCAGACCCGGTCGACCCAGCCGAAGGGATCGGGTCTGGTGCCTCTCTGGATGCCGGTCAGCTCGTCGTAGAGCATCTGCGAGAGCGGACCGATCTTATTGCCGTTGATCTCGTATTTTTCCCCGTTCCAGGCAAGCTCGCCGATCGGGGAGATGACCGCCGCGGTGCCGACGCACCATGCTTCCTCCAGCGTGCCGGCTTTCGCGGCCGCGAAGAGCTCGTCCACGCTGATGAGCCGCTCCTCCACGGGAATACCCTGGCTGCGCAGCAGCTCAATGCAGGATTTGCGCGTGATGCCGGGAAGAATGGAGCCCGTGAGCATGGGCGTTACAACGGTGCCGTTGATCTTGAACATCACGTTCATACCGCCGCCCTCTTCCACGTATTTCCGCTCGACGCCGTCGAGCCACAAAACCTGCGCATAGCCTTTTTCGGCGGCTTTGTCCGCGGCGCGGTTGGCAGCGGCGTAGTTCCCGCCGCATTTCGCCTCACCGGTGCCGCCGCGAACGGCGCGGACGTCTTCGGTCTCCACCATGATGGGGACGGGCTTCAGCCCATTTTTGAAATAGTTCCCGGAAGGGGAGAGAATGACGGCAAACGTCGCCGAATAGACGCCGTGCAGAGAGAGTGTCGGATTCGTGGAATACAGGAACGGACGGATATAGAGCGACGTACCCGGCTCAGAGGGAACCCAGCGCTCATCTACGCGCACCAGTTCCCGGATCGCCTGCAGCCCGTCCTCCTCATTGATCCGCGGCAGACCGATACGGTCGCACGAGCGGTTCAGACGCGCCATATTTTCCCAGGGGCGGAAAAGCTGCACGCCGCCGTCCGGACGGCGGTAGGCCTTGAGCCCCTCAAACACCTCAGCGCCGTAGTGCAGCACGCCCGCGGCGGGCGACATGCTGACCGGCCCGAAGGGGACGATGCGCGCATTGTGCCAGCCGTCGGTATCGGAATAGTCCATGAGAAACATATGATCGGAAAAATATTTTCCGAAGCCGAGCTCATCCGTTTCCGGCAGCTTTCCGGGGTTCTCTTTTTTAGTGATTGTAATGTTCATAATGAAGCTCCTCTTTTCAGATATTGCGGATGTCTTTCCAATGCTCCATGTTGGCGCGGATGCCGTCGCAGCAGGCGTGGAACTGCGCCTGCTCTTCTGCCGTGAGCGGCAGCTCGACGATCTGCTCCACGCCGTTTGCGCCGAGCACGCAGGGGACTCCGGCAAACAGCCCGGATTCGCCGTATTCTCCGCAAAGCTCCGCGCTGGCAGGCATAATGGCTTTTTCGTCGTGCAGAACGATGTGCGCCATGCGCGCGGCGGTCGTCGCAATGCCGTATTCGGTGCAGTATTTTCCGGAGAATGTGACCCATCCGCCGCCGATGGATTCTTTTTGCAGCGACTCGCGGTCAAACCGGAACCGTTCGTCCGTTTGTGCCCAGATGTCCAGCGGCATGCCGCGGAAGCTGACGCACGACCATGGGGCAAATTGCTTATTTCCGTGCTCGCCGAGCATGTAGCACGTGATCGACTTGTGGTCGATGCCGGTCTGCCGGGCCAGTGCGCTGAGAAGCCGCGCGGTGTCCAGCCCGGTGCCGGTGCCGAATACGCGCCCTTTGGGAAGCCCAAGCCCCAAAGCAAGCTCATGCGTTACAATATCACAGGGATTGGTGATGTTGATAACAACGCCGTCAAAGCCGCTTTCCCGGATTTTCTCGGCAAAGCCGCGCACCGCCGGGATCGTAAAATCCATCTCTGTGGTACGGTCGTGCGATTCGCGGAGAAGCTCAATTTTTCCAACACAGTTGACGATCACGTCGCATTCGCCGAGATCGGAAAACTCCCCGGCCTGAAAGCTGACGCGGTGCGGGAGATACGCTGCGGCATCGCGCAGATCCTGTATTTCGCTTGCGAGCTTCTGTGCGTTTTTGTCGATCAATATCAGTTCGTCCGCAATACCCTGTACGGCGAGCGCGTAAGCGACATGCGCGCCTACGTGTCCCAAACCGATCACTCCGAGGATCCTCTTTTTTGCCATGGCCAAACCCATCCTTTCGCAGCAGAATAAAAAAGAGCGCGATCCCGCCGAAAGGGGCGGAACCGCGAAACTCCGGCCCCCGCAAAGGGAGAAGCGCCGGGCAGTATGCCGGGCTTCCTTCCGGTAAAAAATTATGGAGAGATTCTACAGCGCGTCGGTCGGATTTTCAAGAGAAGATATACATCAAATTCTTTAACAAGGGAAAGAAATGGTTGTAAAAATCGCTGAAATCTCATCGGCGAAAAAAGCCCCGCTTCCGGCACTGCGCATGCCGGGAGCGGGGCGGAAGATCACGTTTGCGGCGGGCAGACGGAAAAATCGATGAGAACGACGCTGTTGCCGTGCGCTTCAATGATCCGTCGGAGATCGGCAAAGGAAAGAAATACCGTGGCGGTATTATCGTTCGGGTGAACGCCGATCGCCGGCAGCGAGGCAAGCGCGGCGTCTGCGGCAAAGATAACGGAGCGGCTCTCATCGTTGAGGATCCCGAACGGAGAAACACTGCCCTGCGGGAGCTTCAGGTATGTATCGAGCCGTTCGGTGGAGGCAAAGCTGAGCTTTGAGGAGCCAAGCGCTGCCGAGAGCCATTTGAGATCGACCCGCCGCTCATCAGGGACGGTCACAAGATAATGCTGCCGGCCCTTTGCGTCGCGCAGAAAGAGATTTTTGCAGATGCAGCCATGAGCATCGATCCCGGCACGCTCCATCTCCTCCATCGTGAATACCGCTTCGTGCTCAACGGCTTCGTAAGGAATGCCCTTATCGTTGAGAAGGGCGTAAACTTCGTTTTTATGGTATCCGGACATAATTTATTTCTCCCGCATTTACAATTTAGCGCATTATAGCGCGAAATGATCCGGAAAGCAAGAGAAACGTGCGCCGCTGCTCAGTGTCCCGCGGGATCGCGCTCCAGCCACTCCTTTTCCGAGGTGAGGTCGGCGTGGAGAAAGGCAACGAAAACGATGGCGTAGGGGAGCGCTGCGACCCAGACCGCCCGGCGGCCAAGGAAAATGCACGCTACCGCGCCGAGGATCGTTCCGGCGAGGAAGAAGAGGACCATGGAAAAATGCCGCTTAAGAACGCGGCGGTGAGATGTGTCACCGTGGCGGCGGTGCAGCTCCTTGGCAAGACCGATGCCGAGCTGACGGACGTGGTTGGTGGCGAACGTTGTGGCCATCGGCACGCCCTCGGAGTTGCGGAACGTGTTGTATTGCATGGAGGCGATAAAGTTGATGGACACCTGAAAGACCTGCACCGGCGTCGATGCCGGAAGCGCTCCGAGCACGGCGACGAATACGATCTCGACCGCGACGAGGATCGTTTCCCAGCGGATATGGAAGCGGTGCTTCACATCGTCAGGGATGAGCTCGGAAATGAACGCGCCGAGCGCGTAGGCGGAGATCGGGATAACATAGTACAGGGCACTTGTCCAGCTCCGCGTGCCGAGCGCGATGCCGAGAAGCACGATGTTGCCGGTTTGCGCGTTGCAGAAAATGCCGCCGCAGAGCATGTAGGTGTACGAGCCGAGGATACCGGCGGCGAATATGAGCGTGTCGTACACCCATGTCCGCTCGCAGGTAAGATAAAAGGTTTTCTTTTCCATAAGTCTCTCTTACTCCGTCCAATACGTGCACAGTTTGTCGAAAGGCGTAAATTGCGGCTATTATACCATGGAAACACCGGAACGGGAAGTGCTTTTTCGATAAGGAAAGTCCCCGGCCGAAGCCGGGGACGGAATCGTTTGTACGATTGTACAATGATTGGTCAGACCGTACCGGTGATGACGAGCGTGGCCGTGCCGGGCGTTACGGTGAACGTCCCGTCTGTGTTCTGCGTGAACGAGGCCGCCGGAACGGTGATCTGTCCGGCCAGCGTTGTGAAAACGCCGGTCGCGGCGTTGTAGGTGTAGTTTGTGCCCTCCGTCCATGCCGTGCCGTTGTAGGTGACGGCGATGTTGCGGAGAATGGGGGCGAATGTGTCGGTGACGACAACATTGCCCGTCGCCGTTGCTTCGGTGTTGCCGGTGTTCGAAATGACGAACGTGTAGGTGATCTGGCCGTTTTCCGTAACGGTCGTCGGCGAGAGCGCCTTGCTGATGGAGAGCTCGGCGCTGTTCGCGGTCTCCACCGTCGCCTGCGCGGTGATCGGGGTTGTGAGACCGCCGCCGGTGATCGTCGCGGTGTTCGTGATCGAGCTGCCCGTTGCGAGCGGTGCGACGGGCGTCGCAGTCGTCTCATAGATGAGAACGGCGCTGCCGCCAGCGGGGACCGTGAGACCGGTCACGGTGAGCGGCGGCCCGGCGGTAACGGTCGGCGATGCCTGCAAAACGCCGTTAATATAATAGCGCACCGTTCCGGCGTTGTAGGCGAGAGGGTAGACGGTGTTTGCGCCGACGGTATAGCCGCCGAGATTATCGGTGACGGTATAGTCCGTGATGGCCGCTGTGCCGGTGTTCACGAGCGAGAGAGCGTAGGTGATGCGGTCTCCCGCCGAATAGTTTGCCGAAACCGCCGTCTTGACGGCGGTGAGAGCTTCGAGGATCTCGCCGGTGACAATGTTCGAGTTTGTTGTACTGCCGTTATAGGAAAGCGTGGCGAAGTTGGTAAAGCTTGCCATAGTTCACACTCCAAGATCAAGATGTTGAGGCGCACCCCTTACAGCATACGTAAAAACACGGCACTCTGCCAATCCGCGGCGGCAGAAAAACACCCCGTCCGCTTTGGGCGGACGGGGTGCGGCAAAATAGGGGGCATCAGAGAACGTGCACGCTCTCCGGATCAAAGACCAGATGGCAGCGCTCGCCGACCTTGTAAATGCGCTTGTTCTTGGGGTTGGGGTCGGTCAGCTTCACGAGCGTATCGCCGACCTTGACATGGTAGTTCTGGTAGCTGCCCATGAAGCAGGAGAGAACGACCTCGCACGGAAGCCCGCCCTCTTCGGCCAGAGACGCGGCCTCAGGACGGAGAACGATCGTATAATCCCTGCCGACTTCCATGCCGGGCACGGGAGCGGCGTGGCAGATATCGCCCGAAACGTTGAGCTGCGCCCGGTTGTCCGAGAGCGCTTCCAGCCTGCCCTTGAGGAAATTCGCCTCGCCGATGAAGTCGGCGACGAACTCGTTGACGGGGTGGTAATAGATCTCCTGCGGGGAGCCGATCTGTTCCACAACACCGGAGCGCATGATGATGATGCGGTCGGAGAGCGCCATAGCCTCGCTCTGATCGTGCGTAACGTAAATGGCGGTGATGCCGACCTCCTGCTGGATGCGGCGGATCTCCGTGCGCATCGTGACGCGCAGCTTGGCGTCCAGGTTGGAGAGCGGCTCGTCGAAGAGCAGAACGCTCGGCTCGATGACGAGCGCGCGGGCGAGCGCCACACGCTGCTGCTGACCGCCGGAGAGCTGGTTGGTCATGCGGCCCTCCATACCGGTGAGCTCCACGAGATCAAGGATCTTCATCACGCGCTCGCGGATCTCTTCCTTCGGCACGTGGCGCAGCTTGAGACCGTAGGCAACGTTATCAAACACGTTGTAGTGGGGGAGAAGGGCGTAGCTCTGGAACACCATGGCGGTGTCGCGCTTATTCGGCGTGAGAGCGTTGATGGCCTCGTCGCCGAGATAGATCTCGCCCTCGTCCGGGCTTTCAAAGCCGGCGATCATGCGCAGCGTCGTCGTTTTGCCGCAGCCGGAGGGGCCGAGGAGCGTGACGAATTCGCCCGGCTCGATGACGAGGGAGTTATCCTTGACGGCGTAAAAATCTTTGCCGGTCTTGGGGTCCTGATAGATCTTGGAGATACGTTCGAGACGCACGCCTTTTTTCACTTTTTCCATGGCTTACTTTCCCTCCTTGATTTTTCTGCTGGTGCCGAAGTGCTTTGTTACCAGATTCATCAGCAGCACGCTGCCGTAGGTGATGACGATGAGGATCGTCGCAAAGGCGCAGGCAAGGCTGTAGGAGCCTTTTTCGGCAAACTCGTTGATCTGCACGGTGATGAGCAGGAACTGCGGCGTTACCAGCAGGATGATGGCGGAAATGGCGGTGATGCTGCGGACGAACGCGGTGACAAGACCGCTGAGGAACGAATCCTTGATGAGCGGGAGCGTCACGGTCATAAACACCCGGAAACTGTCCGCGCCCATGTCGTAGGCGGATTCCTCGATGGACTTGTCGATCTGCCGCAGAGCGGAGATACCGCTTCGTGTGCCGGTCGGCAGAGAGCGGACGACAAAGACGATGATGAGGATGAGTCCCGTGCCGTAAAGCCCCTGTAGGAATCCGGAGTGGAACAGGCCGCCCGAGAAGCCGCGGATGTAGCCGACGCCGAGAACGGTGCCCGGCACCGCCATGGCAAGCATGGAGACCGCCTCGATGAATCCTTTGGATTTAAACTTCCGCTTGACGACGAGATACGAGATTATCATGCTCAAAAGCGCCGTGATGGGCGCGGAGATCAAGCTGAGAACAAACGAGTCGCGGAACGCCTGGAAGCCGTGGTAGCGCGTAAACACGAGCTTGAACCACTTGCCCGTGAGCGGGAAGAACTTGTAGCCCCACGTCGGGAAGCAGGCACCGATCGGGACGCAAATGTACATCATGATAACAAAGAGCGCCACGAGCGAGCAGAGCACCGTGAGCGGAACTCGGACGCTGCGGTCGGTGATGAGCATACGGCCGCGGGATGCCTTGCCGGTGAGCGTGGCGGCGGTCTTGCGCTCAAGATAGTACTTCTGCACGGCGAACATCGCAAGCGTGATGCAGAGGAGCACCACCGCCATCGCCGCGGCGCCGGCCTTGTCGTAAGCGCCGGTGATCTGGAGATAGATGGTCGTTGCGAGCGTATCATAGGATCCGCCGATGATCATGGGGTTGGCAAAGTCGGCGATGGACTCGATGAACGTCACGAGAAACGCATTGCCGAGACCCGGCAGCAGCAGCGGGAACGTCACGCTCGTGAACACCTTCCAGCGCGAAGCGCCCATGTCGCGGGCGGCTTCTTCGAGCGAGGGGTCAATGTTTTTCAAGAGTCCCTTGAGCATCATGTAACACACGGGGAAGAACGTCAGCGTCTGCACGATGGCGATGCCCCAGAAGCCATATACGCTGTTATCGTAGATCTTCAGCAGGAAGCGGGTGATGATGCCGGCCTTGCCGAAGAGCATGATCATCGAAAGGCTGAGCACGAACGGCGGGGACACGACCGGCAGCATGGATACGACCTTGAAAAGTCCGCCGGTGAATTTGCCCATGCGGACGTACACTTCCACATACGCAAACAGCAGACCGACCAGCGTGGACAGAATTCCGACGAGGAAGCCGACTTTCAGCGTGTTTGTGATGGCATGGGTAAAGGTGGGCATCTGGAAAATGCGCTTGAACACATTGAAGCTGAACCCGCCGTCGCCCACAAAGCTGTCCACCAGCAGTATGGCGAGCGGATAGAGAATGAAAAGCGTGAGGAATGTGATCAGCACGACGATGGTCGTGACCAGAATGGGGTCACCCATCAGTTTCTTCCGGTCCAGCGCCGCGCCCTGTGTTCTTGCCATAGGCGGAATCCCTCCTGACTCTTTCGGTTTCTTTAAAAACAGACCCGCTGCCATTATGAACCGGCGCGCATCCGGCGTGCGGATTCATAATGACAGTCGATCCATCGGACGGTTTACGAACAAGGCGGCGGCAGAAGCCGCCGCCTTGGCATTAGAGATAATTACTCAGTCTTGAAACGGTCCGCGCCGGTGTCAGCGCCGCTCTTGGCCAGGGCAGCCATGACTTCCTCGACGTAAGTACCGGTGTTGTTCTTGGCATCCTCAAAGTCATATTCCATGACGTTGTCGGGATCCAGACCGAACTCCGCAGCCTCCTTCGGCTGGGTGGCGTTGTCGATGACCAGGAACTGGTAAGAGCCGTTCTGGGCAGCGAGCTCAACGCACTCGGGGGACAGAGCGTACTCGATCCACAGCTTCGCAGCGTTGGGGTGCTTCGCGCCCTTGAACATGGCGGTCGCGCCGACCTCGAAGGAGGTGCCGCTGGACGGGATGATGAGAGAAATATTGCCGTAGCCGTTGTCGTTGATCTGGGTGATGCCGTCATGCAGGAAGCCGATGCCGATGACGCACTCACCGATGCCGACGTTTTTGGACGGGCCGGAGCCGGACTTCGTATAAACCTGGATGTTCTTGTCGAGGTCTACAAGGTACTGGATGCCTTCGTCATGGCCGTACTTCTGGATCATCGTGTTGACGACCAGCTTGGCGGTGCCGGCGGTGTTGTAGTTGGAGAGCCAGATCAGGTCTTTGTATTCGGGCTTGAGCAGATCCTGCCAGTCCGCCGGAGCCTCGAGACCGAGACGCTCGAGCTCGTCGGTGTTGACCATGAAGCCGAGAATGCCCTTGTAAATGCCATACCACTTGCCCTCAGCGTCCTTGTACATATCGCTGATGAGGTGGGAGGCGTTCTGGGCGGCGTAAGGCTCAAGCAGATCTTCCTTGGCGAGAACGTTGTAGGGATCGGTCGTGCCGCCGAACCAGGCGTCGGCGGAGGGGTTGCCGTTCTCTTCTTCGATCTTCGCCTGCACCTCACCGGTGGACAGACGCTGGTAGTTGACCTTGATGCCGTACAGTTCCTGGAAATGCTGGCAGGCGGCGGCGAGGTATTCTTCCTCGCAGGAGCCGTAGACGGTCAGCTCGCCCTCGGCCTTCGCCGCGGCGATGAGATCTTCCATGGGATCAGCTTCGGCTGCGGGCTCTTCAGCCGGGGTCTCGGGTTCCGCAGCGGGGGCTTCGGTGGCGGCGGGAGTTTCGGCCGTGCTGCCGCAGGCAGCAAGAGCGAACACCATGACCAGCGCCAGAAGCAGTGCCAGATACTTTTTCACTTTCGGATCCTCCATTTCGTAATGCTCCGGTAATGTTTGAACACGGTTTGATCTTTGCTGCAACCTTGTTTAAACTTGCCGGATGAATGATGATAATTATAGTCATCGGGTTTTACTTTGTCAATCCAAACAGAAAAGCAATTTGAGAAAATCGCCCATTTAGTCATTTTGTCAAATTTCGGAAAGCGTTTTTGTTGAAAACGTTTCAAATGATTTTGCGAAATAATAAAGCTATTGGAGAATCCTGCCTTTCGTGCTATAATACGACGCTGAAATAAGAGAAAGGGGAACGCTGTATGGCGGAAAAATCAAATACGGAAATGTCCCCTTTGTGCATCGGCATTCTTGCGCACGTGGACGCCGGGAAAACGACGCTCTCCGAGGCGCTTCTCTATACCTCCGGCGCGCGTCGACGTCTGGGCCGCGTCGACCATGCGGACGCTTTTCTCGACACTGACCCGCAGGAGCGCGAGCGCGGCATCACGATCTTTTCCAAGCAGGCGCGGCTCACATGGAAAAACCGCGCCGTAACCCTTCTCGATACGCCGGGCCATGTGGACTTTTCCGGCGAAACGGAGCGCACGCTCCCTGTACTCGATGCGGCGATCCTCGTTGTGAGCGGCACAGACGGCGTGCAGGGCCACACGCGCACGCTCTGGCGGCTGCTGCGCCGGAACCATGTGCCGACTTTTCTTTTTATAAATAAGACCGATCTCCCCGGCGTGAACCGCGCCGCGCGCATGCAGGAGCTGCGCTCCCTTCTCTCACCGGAGTGCGCGGACTTTTCCGGCACGGACTGGATGGAACAGGCTGCGGCCGAGAGCGAAGCGGCGCTCGAGAGCTTTCTTTCCGCCGGGACGATCCCGCCGGAGGAAGTCCGCTGCCTGATCGCGGAGGAAAAGCTCTTCCCGTGTCTGTTCGGCGCGGCGCTTCGGCTCGACGGCGTGGAAAAGCTGCTCGATACGCTCGCGCTCTATGCGCCGGTCAAGCCCGCCGGGGACGCCTTCGGCGCGCGGGTGTATAAGATCAGCCGCGACGCGCAGGGCGCTCGGCTCACGTGGCTGCGTGTTACGGGCGGAGAGCTTCGCGCCCGCGCTGCGGTAAAGGTTCCGACGGAGAACGGCGAGACCGAGGAGAAGATCCACCAGATCCGTCTCTACTCCGGGGAAAAATACGAGCTGACCGACGCGGCGAAAGCAGGAACGGTATGCGCCGTAACCGGGCTGACCGCCGCGCACAGCGGCGACGCGCTCGGCGCGGAAAAAGGAAAGAGCGCTGCGCTGCTCGAGCCGGTATTCACTTACCGCGTCCACGCGGAGAAGGCCGATCCGCACACGGTGCTCGAAAAGCTGCGTCTGCTCGAGGAAGAGGATCCGCTGCTGCATGTCGTGTACGATGAGGCCGCGCGGGAGATCCGCGTGCAGCTCATGGGCGAAGTGCAGCTGGAGATACTCGAGCGTCTCTGCCGCAGCCGCTTTGGGCTGGAGATCACGTTCGACGAGGGCGGTATCCTCTACCGTGAAACGATCGCCGCACCCGTGGAGGGCGTCGGCCATTATGAGCCGCTGCGCCACTATGCCGAGGTCCACCTCCTGCTCGAACCGCTCGAGCGCGGGAGCGGCCTCGTCTTTGCGAGCAAATGCTCGACCGATGCGCTCAATCTCAACTGGCAGCGCCTCATTTTGACGCATCTCGCGGAAAAAGAGCACCGCGGTGTGTTGACCGGCTCACCGATCACCGATATGAAGATCACGCTCGCCGCGGGACGGGCGCACCTGAAGCATACCGAGGGCGGCGACTTCCGCCAGGCGACCTACCGCGCCGTGCGGCAGGGTCTCATGCGTGCCGAGAGCATCCTTCTCGAGCCGTGGTACGATCTCCGACTGGAGCTGCCGAACGAGTGTGTCGGCCGCGCCATGGCTGACATTCAGCGCATGGGCGGCCGGTTTGATCCGCCGGAAACGGAAAACGGTGTTTCCGTCCTCACGGCTGCCGCGCCGGTGGCAGAGTGCGCGAACTACCCGCGCGAGGTGACGGCGTATTCCCGCGGGCAGGGGCGCGTTTCGCTCTCGCTGCGCGGCTATGAACCCTGCCGCGATACGCAGCGCGTCGTAGAAGAGATCGGATACGATCCGGAGCGCGATGTTGCCAATACGGCGGATTCCGTTTTCTGCTCCCACGGCGCGGGCTATACCGTCCGCTGGGACGAGGTCGAGCAGCATATGCATCTGGAAAGCTGCCTCCGGGCGGAGAAGGAAACCACGCCCGCACAGGAGAGCGCACCGCGCGGCCCGTCCGCGCCCCGCACGGGCGCGGCGCTCGATAAGGAATTGCAGGCCATTTATGAGCGAACCTACGGCGCAGTGAAGCAAAACCGCGCGTTCGTGCCTCGTTCTGAGCGTGAAAAACCGGTCCCGCAGCCGAAAGCAAAGCCGATCCCCGCCGGGCCGGAATATTTGCTTGTAGACGGGTACAATATAATATTTGCATGGGACGAGCTCAAAGCCGTTGCCGCCGACCATCTCGATGCGGCGCGCCAGCTTCTGATGGATCTTCTCTGCAACTATCAGGGCGTGCGCCAGTGCCGCGTCATTCTGGTATTTGATGCCTACCGCGTCCCGTTTCACAAGGAAGAGATCGTGGCATATAATAATATCCACGTTGTCTATACGAGGGAAGCGGAAACGGCGGACGCTTATATCGAAAAAACCTCGCATGAGATCGCCAAAGACCACCGCGTGCGCGTTGCGACCTCTGACGGTATGGAACAGCTCATTGTCCTTGGTCAGGGCGCGCTGCGCCTCTCGGCCGACAGCTTCCACACGGAAGTGATGCAGGCCGGGGAAGAAATCCGCGAAACGCTCCGGCGGCTCAACCGCCGCGAGCGTTCCGACGCCGTGGCGGAGGCGCTGCGCCGCGCTGCGGAAAACGCCGGGGAGAAGTAAAGGAACAGGTATGGAGAAACATCAAAAGCTCGGTCTGGCACTCATCGCCGCGGGCTGCGCGCTTGCCGCGTTCTGCGGACTGGGTTTATATTATGTAAACCAGAGAGATACAATGCCGGCCATGGCGGGCACGACCGCGGCGCCGACCGGAACGCCCGTCCCGACGGCGGAGCCGACAGCCGCGCCGAACGCCGCGCCCGTTCTCACGCTCATCGGCGACGATCCGCTCTTTTATCCGGCGCAGCCGGGCGGATACGAAGATCCCGGCTGCACGGCCATCGATGACCGCGACGGTGATATCACCGCGAAGATCGAATGCGCCGCGGACGTAAACGCCTTCCACACCGGCGAGGGGAGCGTCACCTATTCCGTCACGGACAGCGACGGCATGACAGCGACCATCACGCGCCGCGTGATCGTCACGGCGGCGGACCGGCCCGATACGGTCACGCCGGAGGCGGGAACGGTCTATCTCACGTTTGACGATGGGCCTTCCGCCAATACGGAGCATCTTTTGGATATTCTGGATGCCTATGGCGTCAAGGCGACGTTTTTCGTGACGAACTGCAATGAGGATTATACCTGGTGCATCGGCGAGATCGCCCGGCGCGGCCACTCCGTCGGCATCCACAGCGCAACGCACGACTATAACGCCATCTATCAGAGTGAAGAGGCGTATTTTGCCGATTTCTGCCGGATGCAGGAGATCATATTTGAGCAGACGGGCGAATATGCGAAGCTCGTCCGCTTCCCCGGCGGCAGCTCGAACACCGTGAGCCATTTTAACCCCGGCATTATGACGCGTCTTACGAACGATCTGAATGACATGGGCTACGCTTATTTTGACTGGAACGTTTCCGCGGCGGACACGGCGTCCGACGCCACGCGCTATACGGTCATCGAAAACTTCAAGGAAAGCGTGCCGAAGCACGACTATTCCGTTGTATTGCAGCACGACACCAACGCCTTCAGCGTTGACGCCGTGGAGGAGATCCTCTCCTGGGGGATCAAAAACGGGTATTCCTTCCGCGCGCTGGATCTCACCAGTCCGGCGGTGCATCATTCTGTAGCCAATTAGGAGGCACGAGAACATGACCCTTTTTGTTGCCTTTGAGATCCTCGGCACGATCGCCTTTGCCGTTTCCGGCGCGGTCGTCGCCATATCGAAGAAGATGGACATTTTCGGCGTGGCGATCCTCGGCATGACGACAGCGGTCGGCGGCGGTATACTGCGCGATCTCATTCTCGGTATCACGCCGCCCGCGGCGTTCCAGTCGCCGGGGTACGCGCTCACGTCGATCGCCGTTTCCATGCTTGTTTTCCTGCCCCCGGTACGGCGGCTGCTGCACTGGAACGAGAAGCTTTACGACACGGCGCTTCTGCTCTTTGACGCCATCGGTCTCGGCATATTCACCGTGATCGGCGTGCAGACGGCGTACATAGCTACGGGCGAGCTGAACGCGTTCCTTGCCATTTTCGTCGGCGTTGTCACCGGCTGCGGCGGCGGCGTGATGCGCGATGTGTTCGCCGGATCGCCTCCGTACATTTTCGTCAAGCATTTTTACGCGACTGCGTCCCTCCTCGGCGCCCTGGCGTGCCTCCTGCTCTGGAACATCGGGCAGATGCCCGCCATGCTCATCGGCGCCGCCGTTACGCTCACGCTGCGCCTGCTTGCGGCGCATTACCGCTGGAGCCTGCCGAAGGCAAAATAAGATAGAGGGGAGAAGGCTGCATGGTACTGCATGAACTGCTCGGCCTGCCGGAGCGGGAGAAGCACGTCGTTTCTCTCTGCGGCGGCGGCGGGAAGACGACACTGATGTACGCGCTTGCGCGCGAGACGAAAGCCATTCTGACGACGGCGCTTTTTACCACAACGCACATCATGACGCCGTCCGATGCGGACGTTGTTCTCTCCGTCCCGTTTTCGGCGGAGGAGTGCCGCGCGGCGTGGCGCGAAGGGAAGATCGCCTCGTCCGGGACATTCCTTTCGGAAGAGCGGAAATTCGGCGCGCCGGGGGAGGATGCGATGCGCTTTCTCTGCCGCGAGGCGTCCGCCGTTATCATTGAGGCAGACGGCGCGCGCCGTCTGCCGGTGAAATTCCCGGCGGCGCGGGAGCCGGTGATCCGCCCGGAAACGACGCATACCATCGTTGTGGCAGGACTCTCCGCGCTCGGAAAAAAGCCGGAGGAGATCGTCCACCGGTACGCGCTGGCAAAGAACACCGTGGATCTTTCCGGGGATTCGCTCACCGAAAAACAGATGGCGGAGCTTCTCTGGGCAGGGTACGGACTTTTTGACCCGATCTTCTTTATCAATCAGGCGGACACCAGCGATCTTGCGCAGCGCGGCGAGCGTATCTGCGCCATGCTCCGTGATTTCGGCGCGCGCCGCGCGGTCACAGCCTCGCTCCACACGCTTAAAAAATCGTACAAAAGGGGATGACCGGCATGAAACCGATGAAACGATTCTGCTGCCGGGCCTACCAGACCGTATTTGACCTCGGCTCGCGCGTTTTACCCTGGCGCAAGCCGGAGATCGTCAGCGGCGCGGGCAGCACGGCGAGGATCCCGGAGCTGCTGCGCGGCTGCGGCGTGAAAAAGGTGATGATCGTCTCCGGCAAACATACGGGCGCGGCGCTCGTGCCGCCGATCCGCGCGCAGATCGAAGCGGCAGGCATTTCCGCCGTCCACTTTGACGCCGTGCGCGCCAATCCCACGATCTCCATCATCGAGCAGGTGCGGGAACGGTATCTCGCCGAGGGCTGCGACGGTTTCCTTGCCGTGGGCGGCGGCTCGCCGATGGACACGGCCAAGGCTGCCGCGGCGCGTGTCGTGCGCCCCAACCGTACCGTGGAGCAGATGACGGGACTTTTCAAGGTCATGCACGCTCTCCCGCCGTTCATCGCCGTGCCGACAACGGCCGGTTCCGGCTCGGAGACGACGATCGCCGCGGTTATCACCAACGAAAAAACGCACCACAAGCACGCCATTATGGATCTCTGCCTTGTGCCGCGCTTCGCCGTGCTCGACGCCGTGCTCACCGAGGACCTTCCTCCGGCGACAACGGCACAGACCGGCATGGACGCGCTTACGCACGCGGTGGAGGCATATGTCAGCGTCCACAGCACAACGAGGGAGACCGACCGCTGCGCGGAAGAGGCGACGGCGGCGATCTTCCGGTATCTGGAACGGGCATATGCGAACGGACACGATCTTGAAGCGCGGCAGGAAATGCTGCTTGCTTCGTTCAAGGCAGGTGTCGCCTTCACCCGCGCGGGCGTCGGAAACGTCCACGCGATTGCCCATACGCTCGGCGGGCTGTATAATACGGCGCACGGACTGGCAAACGCTGTCATTCTCCCCATCGTTTTGGAGGATTACGGCGCAGCGGCGGAGGAAAAGCTTGCCCGCCTTGCCGAGATCACCGGCACGAAAACGACCGGCACCGCGCATGAGAAGAGCACGGCGTTCATCGCCGCGATCCGCGCCATGAACGAGCGTATGGGCATTCCCGGGCATCTGGACGTGATCCGCGAGGACGATATCCCGCAGATGGTCGCCTGGGCGCTGCGCGAGGCAAACCCGACATATCCCGTTCCGGTTTTGTACGACGAGGCGCACTGCGCCGAGGTCATCCGCCGGGTTCGCGGATAAGATGACGAAAAGCGCCGGAACGAACAAAGTTCCGGCGCTTTCGCGCATAATAAAAGGTTACTGGAGCAGGCTCCGGTAGCTGTCGCACGTCGAGAGATTGTCGGGCGGATAAAATTCCTCCACCGGGAAGCGGATGCGCCCGAAGAGCGTGCACGGATCGTCGTCCGTCGTGCCGACGCACTCGTTTTCCGGGAAGCAGTAGTTGTAGACCGGGATGACGAGCTGGCTGTCGCGCTCGAGCCGGATGAGAGAAAACTGGCCGAGCGTCGCGTACCAGAGCCGGTTGGAGTCGGTGAGCACAAGCTCCTCCGGAAACGCGGCGAGAATGTTGGCCGGCACCTCCGGGATGCGGTCAAGCGGCGTGGCGCAGTCCTTCTCGGTGATCTGCATCGAAAGTGCGATCGGATCGACTGCCTCTACAACGCCGACGGGCTGATCGGCCTGCGTGGTGATCTCGCCGTCAGAGGTGTAGACCTTGACGCTCCCTTCACTGCCGAAGAGAATGACGCGTTTATTGAATACACAGAGACCGGTGACGGTTTTTGCGTTCGGGACACATTCGCCGGTGACACGGTAAAAGTAGGTGACGTCTACCGTATAGTACCCGCGGTTGAAGGTGATCTCCTCGACGTTTACCCCGGCATAGAGCAGCTCGGCGCTTTTCGGGCGGATGCTGAAGGCGTTTTCTATGTAGCCCTGCGACGTCCGCGTCGGAAACACCCGCAGATCCTCTACGCAGTCCTTATCCCGGCAGCTGGAGTATATTTTCTTCGTATGGATACAAACAGCCTCGCGAACGCATGCGCTGCTGTCCACCGGACCGGGTACGACCCTGTCTGCCATATCGGAATTCCTCCTTTAACAAAGTTCAGTACAGTCTATGCGCGCGCCGCCCCAATGTGCCGATTGACGCCCTTTGGAAAAAGTGATAAACTTGCTATATATAAATATGAGGAGAGATTCCGATGGAAGGATATCAGAACTTTCAGGAAAAGCTGGATATAAAGATTCTCATTCTGTTCATTCTGCGCCGTCTGCCGGATGCCGTGACGCGGGAAACGCTCACGGATCTCGCCCTTTCCGAGGGCAATGCGGGGTATTTTGAATACTCCGAGTGTCTCGCGGAGCTGGTCGATTCCCATCAGGTGGAGCAGGAAGGAAACCTCTACAAGATTTCCGAGCGCGGCGCGCGAAACTGCGAGATCGTGGAGAGCAGTCTGCCGATGACGGTCCGCCAGAAAATGGAAAAAAACATAAAACCGGTCGCGGATGAGCTGCGCCGCCGCGCGATGATCACCGCCTCGCACGAAACGGCGGACAACGTCTGCCGCGTACATCTTGCTCTTTCGGACGGCATGGGCGAGATATTGAACCTGCAAATGCTCTGCGGCGGGGAAGAGCAGGCGGAGAAGCTGGAAGAGAACTTCCGGAAAAACGCGGAGAAATACTATACGCAGATCATGGAGCTCCTGTCGCGTGATGAAAAAGTATAAGATTTTTGTTATCAATCCCGGCTCGACCTCGACGAAGCTGGCGCTTTTCGAGAACGAACATAAAATTCTGGAAACCAATGTGTTTCACGATTCCTCGGTGCTGCTGCAATTCCCGACGGTAAACGCGCAGCTCCCGTACCGCAAAAAGCTCATCATGGATTTTCTGAGCGAGAACCATATCGACCTTTCGGACGTGGACGCCATCGTCGGCCGCGGCGGCAGCTGTTACCCGGTGGCGAGCGGCGTATACGTTATCGACGATAAGCTCATCGAGGACACCGCCGCCGGGAAGGGCGGCATGGAGCATCCGTCCAATCTCGGCGTGCAGCTTGCGCGCGAGCTGCAGAAGGAGTTCGGCGGCCGAATCTTCATGGTCGATCCGCCGTGCGTAGACGAGCTGTGCGATATGGCGCGCATGACCGGCATCGACGGCGTGCCGCGCCACACCAATATGCACGCGCTCAACCTTCGCGGCGTTGCGATGCATCACGCAAAGCATGTTCTCGGAAAAAAGTATGAGGACTGCTGCTTTATCGTATGCCACATTGACGGCGGCATTTCCGTATCGGCGCACCGGTACGGACGCATCATCGACTGCAACGATGCCGCCGGGGGAGACGGTCCCTACACTCCGACGCGCATCGGCTCGGTCTCCGTGGCGGATATTCTCGAATATGTCCGCGATAAGGACATCGACGCTGTCAAAAAGCTCTGCACCTGTACGGGCGGGTTTGTGAGCCATTTTGGTACGTCCAACTCCGATACCGTTCACAAGATGGTCGAGGAAGGAAATAAAATAGCCGTCCGTGTCTGGGATGGTATGAAATACCAGATCGTCAAGTACATCGGCGCGATGGCGGCCGTGCTCGGCGGCAGGGTGGACGGCATCCTCCTTACCGGCGGCCTTCTCCGCTTTGAAGACATCACGCAGACCATCCGCGAGCAGTGTGAGTGGATCGCGCCGGTGAGCACCTATCCCGGCGAGGTCGAGCACGAGGCGCTCGCCGCCGGAGCGCTGCGCGTCCTGCGCGGCGAGGAAGAGCCCAAGCACTACACCGGCCGCCCCGTCTGGGACGGCTGGCACGACGAGGACTGACGGGCAAATCAAAGAGCCGCAGCGGTTGAACTGCTGTGGCTGATACTGTGGCAGTGCATGGTATGGCATGACATGAAAAGACAAATCGGAATTTACGGAGGTAAGTGGTATGGAGGAACAAATCCTTAATTATTTGGATATGTCAGAAGAACAAAAAGAAAAATCTTTGAGAGATTTAAAAAGCATAGGCTTTTATCCTGCATATGGAAAAGAAAAGACGATGAAAAAGATTATGGACAAATCCATCGCTGGAGAGATGCCGCAATTCTATTTTGTTTTCAGAAAAGAACAGTTGATAGGTTATTTGTTTATAATTGGTGATACTCAAAAATATCGAGCCTTTCCGTGGTTGGCTATTAGCAATTTAGACGAACTTCCGATGAGAGTTACGAAGGCTTTAATGGAAATACAGATAGAGGCATGGATAAACATAGGCGATGAAATTATGGCGGATTTTCTCCGAAGACAATTAACTAATTACGAACATGGAATAGGACATCGACCTGAAAATTTATGCAGATAACTTCCAGTTTGTTGAGCATGAAAAAAGCGCCGGAGCTTGAGCTCCGGCGCTTTTGGCATATTAAGGAAAATCAGAAAATCGCGACGACAGCGCCGTTGTAGGTCTCGGCGATGAAGTTCTTCACGGTCTCGGACTGGAGAGCCTTGACGAGAGCGACCGTCTTGGCGCTGTCCTTGTCGGCCTCGCGGACGGCAACGACATTGGCGTAGGTCTGGGCGGCGTCGCCGGAGGCGTCCTCGATGGCGAGAGCGTCGGCAACCTTCAGACCGGCGGCCAGCGCGTAGTTGCCGTTGATAACGGCGAGCGTGCCGGCGTCACTGTTGGCAAGCTGGGTCGGGACCATGTCGGCCTGCACGGGAACAACGTTGTAGCCCTTCGCGTCAACGATATCGAGATGGCTGACGCCCTTTTCCGCGGAGGCATCCTCCGGCAGGGTGATGAGACCTTCCTGAGCGAGGAGGAGCAGCGCGCGGGTCTCGTTGCTGTCGTCGGCGGGGATCAGAATGGTAGCGCCCTCGGCGACTTCATCGAGAGAGGAAACGCCGTTGCCGAAAAGACCGAACGGCTCATAGTGGATGAGACCGGCGGAGACGAGGTGCGTGCCGTTGCTGGCGTTGAAGCTGTTCAGGTACGGGGTGTGCTGGAAGTAGTTGGCGTCAAGCTCGCCGTCTTCAAGAGCGGTGTTGGGCAGGACGTAATCATCGAAAACAACGATCTTGAGATCGTAGCCTTCCTCGGCGAGGAGGGGCTTGATCTGCTCAAGGATCTCGGCGTGCGGGGTAGAGGAAGCGCCGACGGTGATGGTCTCTTTCGCGGCGGGCTCTTCGGCAGGGGCTTCGGTCGGAGCTTCAGAAGCGGGAGCTTCGGTAGCGACGGGGGCTTCCGTGGCGGACGGGGTGGAGGCGGTACCGCAGGCGGCCAGCGCGAGCAGCAGCGCGAGAGCGAGGACGACAGAAAGAATCTTTTTCATTTTGATATTTCTCCTTTTCTTTGGATTCGGTGGGTGAAACTTTTTATATCATCAGGCGGAGGTGCGTTTGTCCGTCTTGCGGACAATGTACATTCCGACTTCCTGAATGACCTGAACAATGATGATGCACAGCAGCGCGGCGAACCAGATGATATCCTGATTGAAGCGCTGGTGACCGTAAACAATGGCGATCTGGCCGAGACCGGTGCCGCCGATCGTGGCGGCCATGGCGGAATAGCCGAGCACCGTGACCATCGAGATGACCGCACCCGTGATGAGCGAGGGCTTCGCTTCCGGGACGAGCACCTTGGTGATGATCTGGAATCGCGGCGTGCCCATCGCTTCGGCGGCTTCGATCACGCCCTTATCGACCTCCTTGATGGAGGACTCGACCATGCGCGCCACGTACGGCGCAGCAGCGATCACGAGCGTTACGATCACGGCCTTGTTGCCGAGCGATGTGCCGACGATGAACTTTGCCACCGGCAGCATAGCCACCATGAGAATGATGAACGGCACGCTGCGGAAGGCGTTGATGAGAATGCTGAGAATTTTATTGAGCACCGGCATCGGATGGATGCCGTCCTTATCGCTCACGCAAAGGAGCAGACCCAGCGGCAGGCCGAGAACATAGGCAAACACCGTGGAGATCACGGTAAGATAGATCGTCTGCCACACGCCGAGCAGAAACAGATTCTGCTGCCAGAGCTTTACAAACATATCGGAGAACATCCCATCACACCTCCTCAAAGGAGACGCCGTCCTGCTTCAGCCACGCGCGGGCGCGCTCGGCGCTCGCTTCGTCGGCGGGAAGCTCCAGGATCGTCTGCCCATAAATTTTGCCGTCGATCTCGCGGATGTCCGCGGATACGATGTTGACCGGGGCCTGGCACTCCATAATGAGACTGGCGACGACGGGGTGCCGCGTCGTTTCGCCGTTGAAGGCGAGGCGGATTCGTTTTCCGCCGGGGGTGAATACCGGGGCGATGCTGACACCGGGGAGGATCAGCTCGCGGGCGATCTTGGACTGCGGATTGGTGAACACCTGGCTCACCGCGCCGAGCTCGGCGATCTGGCCGCGGTCGATGACGGCCACGCGGTCGCAGATCTGGTCAATAACGCGCATCTCGTGCGTGATGACGATCACCGTGACGCCCATTGTGCGGTTGATCTCCTTGAGAAGTGAGAGGATCGACTGCGTTGTCGTGGGGTCAAGCGCGCTCGTCGCCTCGTCGCAGAGAAGGTAGCGGGGCTTCGTAGCCAGCGCGCGTGCGATGGCTACGCGCTGCTTCTGTCCGCCGGAGAGCTGCGAGGGATACGCCTTGGCGCGGTCGGCGAGACCGACGACGGAGAGAAGCTCCATAGCGCGCTCCACAGACTCCTTTTTCTTCCACCCGGCGATCTCCAGCGGGTAGCACACGTTCTGGAGAACGGTGCGCTGCGCGAGAAGATTGAAGCCCTGGAAGATCATCCCGATCGAGCGGCGGATGAGCAGCAGCTCCTTCTGGGGGAGCTTGGTGAGATCCTTGCCGTCTACGATCACGGAGCCGGAGGTCGGACGCTCCAGCAGGTTGATGCACCGGACGAGCGTGGATTTGCCCGCGCCGGAAAGACCGATGATACCGAATATTTCTCCGTCCTCGATCGTGAGGGAAATGTCATGCACGGCGTGGATCTGCCCTTCGCCCTCGCCGAAGTCCTTGGTCACATTCTGAAGCTCAATCAAAAGCGAACCCTCCTAACAAACAAAAAAGCAGGCTGCCATTCTGGCATCCCGCTTCAGAAAACCGCAGTTCCGGATTTCCCGGACTGCGCCTTTTTATCCATGAAAAGCAGTCAGCAAATGGCTATCGAAACGCGCAGCAAAGCTGCGCATGCACATCATCATGTTCATGCACATCTCGGTCATCATGCTGGCGAACGTACGGCGCATCGGCTGAGCTCCTTCCCTCGGTAATCAAGTTGTCTGCATTATATCCCTACGGTTTTGACCTGTCAATACACTTTAACACCGTAAAGACAGAATCGGCGAAAAAACACAAAACCCTCTCCCGTTCGGGAAGAGGGTTTGTGAATAATCATTCAGGATTTATACTCAAACGTCATGCCGCAAATGGAAATGGTGTCGCCGTCGCGGATGCCGAGCGCCTCCATGCGCTCGTAGATCCCGGCGTCACGCAGTGACTTGTCGAAATACATCCGGCTCTCGTAGTCGGTGAAGTTGACGGTCGAAACGAGGCGGTCCATCCACGGGCCAGAGACGTACCAGACGCCGTCGTCCTCTTCAATCTCCACATCCTCGGGCGAGCCGAGATCCGGCGCGGGCGGAACGTAGTCCGGCTCGTACACCGCGATCGGGGGGAGCGTGGAGAGCATGGCAGCGGCGCGCTGCATAAGCTCCTTCGTTCCGGCGGTCGTGGCGGCGGAGAGCTCAAAAAACTCGTAGCCCTGCGCCTCGACGTGCTTTTTCAGCCGTTCGATCGGCTCACGGTCGTCCCCTAGCAGGTCGCACTTGTTCGCCGCGACGATCTGCGGACGCGACGCGAGCGCAGGGGAGTAGTCCGCAAGTTCGCGGTTGATCGTCTCAAAATCCTCGATGGGGTCGCGCCCCTCGCTGCCGGATACGTCCACAACGTGAATGAGCAGACGGCAGCGGTCGATGTGGCGGAGAAAATCGTGGCCGAGACCCGCGCCCTCGCTTGCGCCCTCGATGATGCCGGGAATGTCCGCCAGCACGAAGGAAGCGCCCTCGGCCACGTAAACGACGCCGAGATTGGGGGAGAGGGTCGTGAAGTGATAGTCCGCGATCTTCGGCCGCGCGCGGGAAACGCTCGCAAGCAGCGTGGATTTGCCGACATTCGGGAAGCCGACAAGACCGACGTCCGCGAGCAGCTTGAGTTCCAGAATGAGCTCGTGGCTCTCGCCGGGCATGCCGGGCTTGGCAAAGCGCGGCACCTGCCGGGTCGGCGTGGCGAAATGCTGGTTGCCCCAGCCGCCGCGCCCGCCTCTGGCGGCGACGAACGGCTCGCCCGTGGACATATCGGCCATGATGCCGCCGGTAGCCTTGTCGCGCACGAGCGTGCCGCGCGGCACGCGGATCGTGACGTTCTCGCCGTCCTTGCCGGAGCAGCGCTTGTTGAGACCGTTTTCGCCGTTGGCCGCGACAAACTTGCGCTTATAACGGAAATCCATCAGCGTGGACATATGATCGTCCACAACGAGGATCACATCGCCGCCGCGTCCGCCGTCGCCGCCGTCCGGCCCGCCCGCCGCGACGAACTTTTCGCGGTGGAAGGTGACGGCGCCGTCACCGCCCTTGCCGGCGTAAACGCTGATGGTGACTTTATCTACAAATCCATAGCTCATGCGTGTTCCACCTGCCTTTGAAAATAAAAAGAGACCGACGAGCCCGTCGGTCTCTTTGGGTAATTACTGCGCGATTTCGTAAACAGAGACCTTCTTGCGGTCCTTGCCCATGCGCTCAAACTTCACCGTGCCGTCCACGAGGGCGTAGAGAGTGTCGTCTCCGCCGATGCCCACGTTGGTGCCCGGATGGATCTTCGTTCCGCGCTGTCTGACAAGGATGTTGCCGGCCAGAACGAACTGACCGTCGGCCCGCTTCGCACCAAGACGCTTCGACTCGCTGTCGCGGCCGTTACGGGTGCTGCCCATGCCTTTTTTATGTGCCATTTAAATCACACCTCCAATAGTCAAATAGTACGGATCAAGCGTTGATCGCGGTGATCTCTACCTTCGTGTAGGGCTGACGATGACCCTGCGTGCGACGGTAGTTTTTCTTGGGCTTCATCTTGTAGACACGGATCTTCTTGCTCTTTCCGGTCTTGATGATCTTGCCGGTCACGGTGGCGCCTTCCACAACGGGGGTGCCGAACACGTTGATGCCCTCATCGACAACGGCCAGAACCTGATCAAAGGTGACGGTCTCGCCATCGGCAACGTTGAGCTTCTCGACGTAGATAACGTCGTTCTCGGCGACGCGGTACTGCTTACCGCCGGTCATGATAACTGCGTGCTTCATTTTACATCCTGCCTTTCTTGCAGACTCGCTCTCCCGGGCGGAGGTCACCCTCACTTAGTTACCCTTTCAATGCGGCTCTGATACTATACCACGCCGCAAAACCCTTGTCAACACAAGATTTGGTGTTTTTCGGCGGTTATATCGCTAAATCTTATTTCTGGGAACGCTTTTTACGCTTCGCTATACGAACGCCCACGAGAACGCCCGCGCCGATGAGTACAAGAAGCCCCGCAGCGGCGGCGATCACAATGTTTTCCACATACTTTCCGTGAATAGGGGTGAGACCGCCGGGCAGCGGCTCGGAGACGAGATCTTTATAATAGAGCATTTCCGTATCGTATTCCGCAGGGGTGCTCTCGTGCAGTATGACCAGCCGCGCGCCGTGGTATTCGCGCTCACCGTAGATATAAAAGCCGGTGCCCGCCGTGTTCACGAGATCGATGCCCTCATACGTTCCAACAAAGTCGTTTTTATGGTCGTGCCCGAAGAATGCCGCTACCACATCGCCCGTATCGCGCATTGCGGCAAACTCCCCGGAGGGGATGTCCGGCGGGCAGGGCGCCTCGCCGAGATGACCGGCAGTAAAGCCGTCGCCCATTTTATAATAGTGTCCCGAATGGCTGGAAAAACCCTTGACAACGCCCTCGGCCTTTTTCTCCGAGGCGGGGACTTCCGTCAGCAGATCATAAATCTCGGGAACGATGATGTGCTGGAAAAGATAGGCGGGGAGCATTTCGCCGTACTGCTCTTCGAGCGCCGCGGCGGTCGAGGTGTACCAGTCGATCTGATCCTGCTCGACGCGGGCGTACTTGGAAACGCCCTTCTCGCCATACGTCCCGCTGTCCAGAAACCAGAGATTGCACACCGGGCGGCTGCCGTCCGATGACCAGACGAGCAGATTATAGTTCCCGCAGCCGGTGATATCGTCCGGCCCGGCGGACATGAGACAGCCGGGATAGCTCTGATAGATGGCGAGTTGCGTCTCCTTGCTCACGCCGCCTTCGTCGTCGTGGTTGCCGAACACAGCGGCAAACGGAATGCCGCGCTCGGCCACGGGCGCGAGAATGGCGTCGAGCGCCTTTTCCATCGCCTTCGTGGTGCGGACGGACGGGCCGTGGATCTGATCGCCGGTGAATACGACGAGATCGGCGTCGGCAGCGTCGAGCTCCGCATTGAGCAGACGGAGCGTCGCCTCCTGCGGCCGGGCGGTGTCCTGCGTGTCGGCAACGATAAGGATACGGAATTCCCCATTTTCGTCAAATTGCAGCATGGTATCCTCCTCCGCGGCGGAGACCGGCGCGGTAAGAGCCGTCAGCAGCAGCGCCGAGAGCGCCGCGCAAAGGAACGGTCGGATTTTATTCATGATGAACCCTCCGGATAAAAAGCCGCCCCCGGCCGAAAAGCTGGGGGCGGGATAAAGTCTTACTTCGTGACGAGAGCGAGCGTGTCGCGCGCGATCATCAGCTCTTCGTTCGTCGGGATGACGTACACCTTCACGGTGCTGTCAGCCGCGGAGATGTCGGTCTCCTTGCCGCGGACCTGGTTCTTCTCGCGGTCCACATGGACGCCGAGGAACCCGAGACCCTCGCAGATGCTCTCGCGCATATCGGGGCCGTTCTCGCCGAGGCCGGCGGTGAACGTGATGATATCAACGCCGCCCATGGCAGCCGCATAGGAGCCGATATACTTGCGGACCTCGTAGGCAAACTTGTCGAGAGCGAGCTGCGCGCGCTCGTTGCCCTCTTTGGCAGCCTTCTCAAGATCGCGGAAGTCGGAGCCGACGCCGGAAATGCCGAGAACGCCGGACTTCTTGTTGAGGATGTTGAGCATCTCGTCGGCGGTGTAGCCGTACTTATTCATGATGAACTGGAGAATGGCGGGGTCCAGATTGCCGGAGCGGGTACCCATCGGCAGACCCTCAAGAGGCGTCAGGCCCATGGAGGTATCGACGCACTTGCCGTCGATGCTCGCGGAAACGGAGGAGCCGTTGCCGAGATGGCAGTTGATGACGCGCGTGCCCTTTTTGCCCATGATCTCGCAGGCGCGGGCGGACACGAAGCGGTGGGACGTGCCGTGGAAACCGTAGCGGCGGATGGAGTCGTTTTCGTAGTACTCATACGGAATGGCGTAAATGTACGCTTCCGGCGTCATGGACATGCCGAAGGAGGTGTCGAACACGGCGACCTGCGGCACGCCGGGCATCGCCGCCTGGCACGCCTTGATGCCCATGAGGTTGGCGGGGTTGTGCAGAGGCCCGAGCGGGAAGCACTTTTTGATGGCGGCTTCGCACGCGTCGTCCACGACGCAGGACTCGGTGAACTCAATGCCGCCGTGGAGCACACGGTGGCCGACGGCGCCGATCTCCGCCATCGTCTCGACAACGCCGTATTCCTTGCTGGTCAGCTTTTCGAGAACGGCCTCGATCGCTTCCTTGTGGGTGGGGAACGGAACGTCCGCTTCGTAAACGGGCTTGCCGTTCTGGGGCTTGTGGGTCAGACGGCCGTCGATGCCGATGCGCTCACAAAGACCTTTGGCGAGCAGAGACTCGTTCTCCATGTCGATGAGCTGATACTTCAGCGAAGAGCTGCCGGCGTTGATAACCAGAATCTTCATTGGTTCGGATCCTTTCCATAGTTGAAAATTTTACCGCGTCAGGGTATCATTGTTTTGCAAATATCTATTCTAGCGTTCTTTTCATCAAAACGCAAGAGTAAAAAAGGATGGATTTATATGAAAGCGGTTGGGATCGTTGCGGAATATAATCCGTTTCACAGCGGACACCGGTACCAGATACGGAAAATACGCGAGATCTTCGGCGCGGAAACGCCAGTCGCCGCGGTCATGTCCGGCGATTTTGTGCAGCGCGGCGAGGCGGCCTCTTACGATAAATTCACCCGCGCGGAAGCTGCGGTGCGCGGCGGCGTGTCACTCGTGATCGAGCTGCCGCTGCCGTGGAGTCTTTCCTCTGCCGAGAGCTTCGCCCGCGGCGGCGTGGGGCTGCTCGGTGCAGCGGGCGTTATCGACGCGCTCTCCTTCGGCAGCGAGAGCGGCGATCTCTCTGCGCTCGAAAAGACGGCGGCGGTGCTCGACACGCCGGAATTTGCCGAAGCGCTGAAGCGCGAACTCACCGGCGGAACGCCGTTTGCCGCGGCGCGCGCACGGGCGGCGCGTGCTCTTCTTGGCGAGAGCGCGGCGGTGCTCGATACGCCGAACGATCTTCTGGCCGTGGAATACATCCGCGCGGCGGCGAAGCTCGGCTATATATTTGATTATACTCCCGTCCGGCGCGAAGGCTCGACCCACGACGGCGCGGGCAGCGCGTCCGAGCTCCGCGCGCTTCTTCGCGCGGGAGAGAGCCTTGCCGGGCGTGTCCCCGGGGAGGTGTGGGAGGTCCTTCGCCGTGCGGATGAGGCCGGATACGGCTTTGTCTCTCCGGAGAGTCTGCGAACGGCGTATCTCTCCCGGCTGCGGGAGAAAACGCCGGAGGACTTTGCTGCCGTGCCGGACGCGGCGGAGGGGCTGCATTTTCGGCTTTACGAAGCTGCGCGCCGCGGAAGCTCCCCGGAAGAGATCGCCGATCTTGCCAAATCAAAGCGGTACGCCCACGCGCGGCTGCGCCGTATGGTGATGTGCGCCGCGCTCGGCGTGCGGGCCGGGGACGCGAACGGCGTACCGCCGTACATCCGTGTGCTGGCATTTGATGCGCGCGGCGCGGCGCTGCTGCGGGAGATGAAAACGAGCGCCGCTCTTCCTGTTGTCGTCAAAAGTGCACGAGTCAAAGACGAAAATGAGAGCATCCAACGCCTGTTCGACCTCGGGAGCCGCGCGCACGACCTCTATGTTCTTGGCTGGAAAAACCGCGCATTGCAGGCCGCGGACGGCGATTATCGCGCCACGCCCTTCTGTTCCGTAGGGAACAACCGGAATTCCGTGCACGATAACCAAGAGTGTGTTTGAAATTTTTTTGCGATTTAGCGAAAAAAAGGGTTGCATTTCTCTCCCGGCGGTATTATACTACCGTCATATTTGAAATGGAAACACATTTGTCCGTGGTATACGGACTATGCGTATTCCGGAGAGGGAGAAAAACCATGAAAAAGATTTTAGCGATCGTACTTTGCGCATGCATGATCTGCGCTCTGCTTGCCGGCTGCGGCAGCAGCGGTTCCCCGGCGGCCGCCGTTGAAGGCGACGTACTGAAGATCGGCATTTTTGAGCCCGCCACGGGTGAGAACGGCGCCGGCGGCATGCAGGAAGTGCTCGGCGCGCGCTATGCCAACAAGGTCGTTCCCAGTGTGACGGTCAACGGCAAGGAATATAAGATCGAGCTCGTTGAGGTCGATAACCAGTCCGACAAGACCGCGGCCGTTACCGCCGCGCAGAATCTCGTGAGCAGCGGCGTTATTGCCGTTATCGGCTCTTACGGCTCCGGCGTATCCATCGCCGCCGGCTCCACGTTCGAGCAGGCGAAGATCCCCGCCGTCGGCGGCTCCTGCACGAACCCGCAGGTAACGCTCGGCAACGATTACTACTTCCGTGTCTGCTTCCTTGACCCGTTCCAGGGAACCGTTATGGCGAGCTACGCCAACAACGAAGGCTGCAAGAAGGCCGCCGTCATCATGCAGAACGGCGACGACTACTCCACCGGCCTTGCGAATTACTTTGCCGATGCCTTTGCCAAGATGGACGGCTGCGAAGTTGTTTACACCGGCACCTACAACACCAACGAAACCGACTTTAACGCGATCCTGACCGCGGCCAAGGCGGCTGACCCCGATGTTCTGTTCATCCCGTCGTCCATTACGACCGCCGGCATCATCATCAAGCAGGCGCGTGATATGGGCATCACGGCTCGCATCATGGCGGGCGATACCTGGGAGAACGCTACCATCATGGAAAACGCCGGTGTGGAAAACTGCGAGGGCGTTGCGCTGTCCACCTTCTTTGACGAGAACGACGCCGATGCTTCCGAGTTCGTGCAGGGCTTCAAGGCGTATCTGAACGGTGATGCCGAAGCGCTCAAGCTCAACGGCAACAACGACACGGTCGCTGCGGTTTCCGCGCTTGGTTATGACGCCTACATGGCGATCATTGAGGCGCTCAAGAATGTTTCCGGCGATATCACCGGCGAGGCGGTCCGCGACGCGCTTGCCTCCGTCTCCTTTGACGGCGTGACCGGCAGCATCTCCTTCGACGAGAACGGCGACGCCAACAAGGATATGGCTTACATCAAGATCATGTCCGACGGCGCTTTCAAGTTCGTCGGCACGCAGAAGACCGACGGCACCTTCACCCCCGCTGCCTGATTTTTTATCCGCATAAACATTTTGAATCGGCGGGTCATCCCGCCGATTCTCTTTATTCGCTTTTACCCCGTCGCATCGGCAACCCGAAAGAGGAGGCAAGCTCTATGACGGCATTTCTCCAGAACTGTCTGAACGGTATTTCCATCGGCAGTATATATGCCCTGATCGCCATCGGCTACACGATGGTTTACGGTATTCTTCGACTCATCAACTTCGCCCACGGAGACATCTTCATGATGGCGGGGTATTTTATGATCATCTGCATGACGGATCTGCTCATCCCATGGTACATATCGCTGCTGCTCGTCGTGCTGTTCACAGTGCTGCTCGGCGTATTCATCGAGCGCATTGCCTATAAGCCGCTTCGCGATGCGCCGCGTATGTCCATCATGATCTCGGCGATCGGCGTTTCGTACTTTCTGCAGAACTTTGCCACCTATCTCTTCACGGCGCAGCCAAAGTCGTATCCGTATGCGGAGATGGGCTTTCTCAGTAAAACGGTGAAGCTCGGCGAGATCTCTACGACGCTTGTTACGTTCATTACGCCCATCCTCACTGTGATCCTTGTTCTGGCGCTGGCGTTCCTCATCCGCAAGACGAAGATCGGCATGGCGATGCGCGCGGTATCGCGTGATTTTGAAACGTCCTGTCTCATGGGCATCAAGATCAACCGCGTCATTAGCTTCACGTTCGCCGTCGGCAGCGCGCTGGCCGCCATCGGCTCGGTGCTGTATTTCATCCCGCGCTCGTCGGTGTATCCGCTGGCCGGTTCTCTGCCCGGGCTCAAGTGCTTTGTCGCCGCGGTGTTCGGCGGCATCGGCTCCATTCCCGGCGCACTGGTGGGCGGCTTCCTCATCGGTCTTTGCGAAACGTTCATCAAGGGCAGCGCCTATTCCGAGTTCAGCGACGTTTTCACATTCGTCGTGCTGATCCTCGTGCTGCTCGTCCGTCCCACCGGCCTGTTCGGTGAGAAGCTGAAAGAGAAGGTGTGAGCATGAGTCAAAAGAAAAAAACGATCTGTTCCGCTGTCGGTTTTCTCTGCATCGCGGCGGTCATCGTCTGCGCCGGCGAGCTTGTTCCGCACACTTCAATGTTCCGCACGGTTTTGCAGCTCGGCGCGATCTATGCGCTGCTTGCGGTGTCCATGAACCTCTGCAACGGTTTCACGGGGCTCTTTTCTCTCGGTCAGGCGGGTTTTATGACGCTCGGCGCTTATACCTACGCCATTTTCACGATCCCCACGGCGGCGCGCCCCGGCGTGTACTATCTTTACGGCGTTGCCGACTGGCTTGCCGATCTCCATCTGCCGATCATCGCAGCGCTGCTTGCCGCCGGCGTTGTCGGCGCGCTCTTTGCCGCGCTCATCGGCGCGCCGGTCCTCAAGCTCAAAAGCGACTATCTCGCCATTGCGACGCTCGGCTTTGCGGAGGTCGTCCGCATCGTTGTCGCCTCCTCGCCGCTCAACCGCATTACGAACGGCTCTCTTGGGCTGACAAAGATCCCCGGCTTCTCGTCCTACTACAGCATTTTCATCGTTGCCGCCGTTTGCATCACGCTGATCGTTCTTATCATCAACTCTTCCTACGGCCGCGCGTTCAAGGCCATCCGAGACGATGAGATCGCAGCGGAGGCAATGGGCATTGATCTTGCCAAGCATAAGCAGATGAGCTTTATCATCAGCTCGTTCTTCGCGGCCATCGGCGGCGCACTGATGGCAATGTTCCTCGGCGCGGTGTCTTCCACAACGTTCACCATCGCCGTGACGTATTTTATCCTGCTCATTGTTGTCATCGGCGGCATGGGCAGCGTGACGGGCAGCGTTATTTCGGCGTTTCTCGTCATTGCGAGCCGCGAATGGTGGCTGCGTTTTCTGGACAAAACAACGTACATCGGCGATTTCCGCGTGCCCCTGCTCAAGACCGGCTTCCGTATGGTCGTGTTCTCCGTGATCCTCATGGTCGTGGTACTGTTCTTCCGTACCGGCATTATGGGCGATAAGGAGTTCAGCTGGGACCGCATCGCGGCGCGCTGCAAAAAGCTCTTCAGCGGGAAAAAGGCCGCGGTCTCCGGAGGTGAAAACCATGAGTGAATCAATGCTCCGCATGGAAAACGTCACCATGCAGTTCGGCGGCGTTGTGGCGGTGAACAATCTCTCGCTCAACGTCGATAAGGGCGAGATCGTCGCGCTCATCGGCCCCAACGGTGCGGGCAAAACAACGGCCTTCAACTGCATCACCGGCGTATACCAGCCGACAAACGGCAAGGTGTTTTTTGAGGATAACCTCATGGTCTCCGCGCATCCGACGGGAAAGATGCAGAAAAACTATCAGGGCATGAACGCCGAGATGTATCTCAAGGATAAAATTCTCGACCCGACACCCGACCAGATCACAAAACTCGGCATTGCCCGCACGTTCCAGAACATCCGCCTGTGGAAATCCATGACGGTGTTTGAAAACGTCCTCACAGCCAAGCACCTGCGCGCAAAGCAGAACATTTTCAGCGCGGCGCTCCGCATCTCCGTGGCGGAGGACCGGCGCATGGAGAAGGAGACGATGGAGCTGCTTGAAGAGCAGAACCTCGCGCAGTACCGCAACGATCTTGCAACGTCTCTGCCGTACGGCCTGCAGCGACGGCTGGAGATCGCCCGCGCGCTTGCGACCGACCCGAAGCTTCTCCTGCTCGACGAACCGGCCGCCGGCATGAACCCGCAGGAGACCGAAGAGCTCGGCCGGTTCATCATGCAGATCAAGAAGAAATACGATCTCACGATCCTTATGATCGAGCACCACATGGAGCTCGTTATGAAATTCTCCGACCGCATCTATGTGGTCGATTTCGGCAGACTCATCTCGCAGGGCACGCCCGCCGTTGTACAGGATGACCCGAAAGTTATTGAAGCGTATCTGGGGGTGGCGGAAGAATGAACGAGATCCTCTCCATTCACGATCTCAGCGTGAACTACGGCGGCATTGAAGCCGTCAAGGGCATTTCCTTTGATGTGCATGAAGGCGAGATCGTAACGCTCATCGGCGCGAACGGCGCGGGCAAAAGCTCGACGCTCCGCACGATCGCCGGGCTTGTAAAGCCCTCCGGCGGCACGATCAACTTCCGCGGCGACAACATCACCGGGCGCGACGCCACGACCATCGTGAAAAAAGGCATCACGCTCGTCCCGGAGGGACGGCACATTTTTCCCGATCTCACGGTGCTCGAAAATCTCAAGGTCGGCGCGTATCTCCGCAGCGACGACATCTCCGGCGATATCCAGTGGGTATACGACCTTTTCCCGCGCCTGCGCGAGCGCTCGTGGCAGGCGGGCGGCACGCTTTCCGGCGGTGAGCAGCAGATGCTGGCTGTGGGCCGCGCGCTCATGGCACGCCCGAAGCTCATTATGATGGACGAGCCGTCGCTCGGCCTTGCGCCGCTCGTTGTGCGCGATATCTTTGAGATCATCCGTCAGATCAACCACCAGGGCGTATCCATTCTGCTCATCGAGCAGAACGCGAACATGGCGCTCAAGGTCGCCGACTCCGCCTACGTCATGGAGACCGGATGCATCACGCTCTCCGGCGCGGGCAAAGACCTTCTGAACAACGAGGCCGTAAAAAAGGCCTATCTCGGTACATGATTGACATTCGACCCGCGGGACTGTATTATCCACTATATAGTCCCACGGGTCTCTTTTTATTAAGGAGAAATCACCTATGCATATCGTTACAAGTACGGATATCCTTCTCCCGTGCGCCGAGGATATGGGCGCGTGGAGCGTGATCGCGTGCGACCAGTTTACGTCCGAACCGGAATACTGGGCCGCGGCGGAAGCGCGTGCGGCGGAAAAGCCGAGCGCGCTCTCTCTCATGCTGCCGGAGGCGTGGCTGCACACCGCGCGCGCCGACGGCGCGGACGGACGCATTGCCGATACGATGCGCCGCTATCTCGCGGAGGGTGTTTTTCAAACGGTCCCGGACAGCTTTATCTATGTAGAGCGCACACTGTCGGACGGACGCGTCCGCCGCGGCCTCGTTGCGGCGCTTGATCTTGAGCAGTACGATTTTACCGGAACGCAGCGTACGAGCGTCCGCTCCACGGAGGGCACGGTAGAGGAGCGTCTGCCGCCGCGCGTGAACATCCGCCGCAGCGCGCCGCTCGAAATGCCGCATACGCTCCTTCTGATGGACGACCGGACAGACAGTGTCCTGTCCCTCGCGGAAAAGGCGAAGGACACACTGGAAAAGGTCTACGATTTTGATCTTATGCTCGGCGGCGGCCACATCGCCGGCTGGCGTGTGAGCGGGGAGACGAAAGCGGCGGTGCAGTCGGCGCTCGACGGGCTCGATAATGCGGCATTGCAGCGGGAAAAATACGGTGACGCAGCGGAAAACGGCAAGCTCACCTTTGCCGTCGGCGACGGCAACCACTCGCTCGCCGCGGCCAAGCGGTTCTGGGAGGAAAAGCGCGAAACTCTGCCGGAAAACGAGCGGGAGACCGATCCCGCCCGCTTCGCGCTCGTGGAGATCGAGAACATCCATGAGCCGTCGCTCGATTTTGAGCCGATCCACCGCGTGATCTTCGATACCGATACGTCGGCTTTCGCTGCGGAATTTACAGCGCATCGGACGGAGTGGGAAGCAGAGGACAAAACGCTCGGCGAGCGCGTTGCGGCGGCGGAGAGCTTCTGCCGCGCCTATATCGCCGCGCACGGCGGCTATATCGACTATATCCACGGCGACGATACGGCGCGCTCTCTCGGCGAGAAGCCGAACTGCGCTGCGGTGCTGCTGCCGCCGGTCGAAAAGAGCGGGCTTTTCCTTTCCGTACTCAAAAACGGCGCTCTGCCGAAAAAGAGCTTTTCCATGGGCAACGCACGGGACAAGCGCTATTATCTGGAATGCCGAAAGATCCGTTAAAACAGCTTCATATAACATAGAAACACCAAGGAGGTTCGACAATGAAAGAAGTCAAAAACCCGAAAAAACCGTTGGCGTATTATTACTCCATTACGCTCATTGCACTGCTTCTTTTCAATATCTTCGTCGCGCCGCTTCTGAACCGGCAGCACGTGGAGCAGACGGATTACAGCACCTTTATGCGCATGATCGCCGAAAAGAAGATCGGCAAGGTCGATGTGAGCGACACGGAGATCGTATTTACCGACAAGGACGACAATACGATCTATGTGACCGGCGTTATGTACGATCCGACGCTCACGCAACGCCTGTACGATTCCGGCGCGGAATTTGCCAAGGATATTGAGCAGACCATGTCGCCGGTGCTGAGCTATCTCTTAACGCTCATTCTGCCGCTGGTCATCTTTGTTATTTTCGGCCAGTTCATGCGGAAAAAGCTCATTGACCAGATGGGCGGCAAGGACGTCATGTCCTTCGGCATGGGAAAGAGCAATGCCAAGATCTACGTCCAGTCCACGCACGGCATCCGCTTTGACGATGTCGCCGGGGAGGACGAGGCGAAGGAAAGCCTTGCCGAGATCGTGGACTATCTCCATAATCCGAGCAAGTACACGGACGCCGGCGCGTCGATGCCGAAGGGCATTCTCCTTGTCGGCCCTCCGGGAACGGGCAAGACGATGCTTGCCAAGGCCGTGGCCGGTGAATCGAACGTGCCGTTCTTCTCCATCTCCGGTTCGGAGTTCGTGGAGATGTTCGTCGGCATGGGCGCGAGCAAGGTGCGCGATCTTTTCAGCCAGGCGAAGGAGAAGGCCCCGTGCATCGTGTTCATCGACGAGATCGACGCCATCGGCCAGAAGCGCAGCGGCGGCGCGATGGGCGGCAACGACGAGCGCGAACAGACGCTCAACCAGCTTCTCACGGAAATGGACGGCTTTGAGAGCAACAACGGCGTCATCATCCTCGCCGCGACGAACCGCCCCGAATCGCTCGACCCCGCGCTCACGCGCCCCGGACGCTTTGACCGCCGCGTACCGGTCGAGCTGCCGGACCTCGCCGGACGTGAGGCCATTCTGAAAGTCCACGCCCGCAAGATCAAGCCCGCGGAGGATGTGGATTTCCATACGATCGCGCGCATGGCCTCCGGCGCTTCCGGCGCGGAGCTTGCCAATATCATCAACGAAGCTGCGCTGCGCGCTGTGCGCAACGGGCGCACCATCGTGACGCAGGCGGACCTTGAAGAGAGTATCGAGGTCGTTATCGCCGGATACCAGAAGAAAAATGCCGTCCTCTCCGATCAGGAGAAGAAGGTCGTTGCCTATCACGAGATCGGTCACGCTCTCGTCGCGGCGATGCAGACCCATTCCGCGCCCGTGCAGAAGATCACGATCATTCCGCGCACCTCCGGCGCGCTGGGGTATACGATGCAGGTCGAGACCGGCGACAAGTACCTTATGACCAAGCAGGAGATCGAAAACAAGATCGCAACGTTCACCGGCGGCCGTGCCGCGGAAGAAGTCGTGTTCGGCGAGATCACGACCGGTGCCTCGAACGACATCGAGCAGGCGACGAAGCTCGCCCGCGCCATGATCACGCGCTACGGCATGAGCGACGATTTTGATATGGTCGCGCTCGAGACGGTCACGAACCAGTACCTCGGCGGCGATGCCTCGCTCGCGTGCTCGGCGGATACGCAGAAGGTCATTGACGATAAGGTCGTCGCGCTCGTCAAGACGCAGCACGAGAAAGCGAAAAAGCTCCTCACGGAGAACCGATCGAAGCTCGATGTTCTCGCGCAGTATCTCTATGAGAAGGAGACCATCACCGGCGAGGAATTTATGACCATCCTTGAGCGGGAGAAAGCGAAAGTATGAGCCGTGCAAGCCTCGTTGAGCTAACGAACCTCTGCGTGATCTGCGACGGCAGCCGCGTGCTCGTGCAGGATAAGATCGGCTGCGGCGTTGTATTTCCCGGCGGCCATGTGGAGCCGGGCGAGCCGATGCTCGCTTCCGTTATCCGCGAAATGCGCGAGGAGACCGGCCTTTTGATCGAGCATCCCGTGCTCTGCGGTATCAAGGACTGGATGCGCGAGGACGGTACGCGCTTTATCGTCGCGCTTTATCGCGCCGACCGGTTTACCGGCGAGCTTAACTCTTCCGAGGAAGGGCGCGTGTTCTGGATCGAACGGGAGGAGTTTGCGAAGCTCAACACCATCTGGGGCATGAAGGACGTTCTGCGCGTATGTGACGAAGCAGAATACAGCGAAATGTTTTATTCGGAAGAGAAAGAGGGCTGGGTGCTGCTCGGCTGAGGGGAGATATGCGAAAAGAGAGAAAGAACGAGGCGCTGCTCTGGTTTGGAAAGTGGACGTCCAAGCTCGGCAACATCGTTTTTGATTACGCGAACAGCGTGAGCATTGTCGGCGCTTTCGCTCACGCGCCGTGGGTGCTGGCGCTTTACCAGAGCTCGGAGACGGTCATACAGATCGTATTCAACCTTATCGGCGGCGCGAAGGCCGACAGCGGCAGCCGGAAAAAGATCCTCATCGTCACGGACGTTCTTTCCGCGGCCATATGCCTTGCGGTGAGCTTCTTCGTCGCCTCGCCGCGCATGGCGGAGGTCGTCATCGCAGCGAACGCTCTGCTTGCCGTTGTGTACGCCTTCAACTCTCCGACGTATCGCTCCATCGTCCGTGAGATGGTCGACGGTGAACGCATCGGCATGTATAATTCCGTCAGCAACGGCGGGGGAGAGGTCATAAAAATCGCGGGGCCGATGGCCGGTATGCTGCTCGTGCGGTGGATCGGCGTGCGCGGGGCACTGCTCTTCGACGCGCTCACGTTCCTTTTGTCCGCCGTATCCGAAATGCTTCTCATGCCCATTTCGGGCGCGCAGAAGAAGCCGAAGGAAAAGAAAAACATCTTCCGCGATATCGCCGAAGGCTTTGCCTATCTCATGCGGGAACGGCAGCTGCTGTTCCTCATCCTGCTCTCGGCGCTGGTCAACTTCTTCCTTGCAGGCTTCAACCTCCTTTGCCCGTATACCGACGTGATGTACGCCTCCTTCGGCATCGAGTTTTACAGCAAGGTGCTCGTTATGGAGGCGGCGGGCGGACTTCTCGGCTCGCTTATCAGCTCGCGCCTTGGAAGCCGGGTAAAGGAAAACGCGCGGCTCATGGTGCTTTTTCTCGGCGCGATGGGCGCCGCGCTCGCGCTCGAGCCGCTCGCTGCGCTCACAGGGAGCGCGATCGTCTGCCTTATTCCGTTCCTCCTCTCCGGCACGGCGCTGACGGTTTTCAACATTCAGTTCATGTCGTATGTCCAGCTTCGTGCGGACGAGGCGTATCTCGGGCGTGTGTTCAGCATCATCTTTACCGTGGCGGTGCTGTTCATGCCGGTGGGCTCGTTTGTTTTCTCCTTCCTGCTTGATACGTCAAGTCCTGCGGGGTTTGCCGTAGTCGGTGGAGGGATCCTTGCGCTGGCCGCTGCCGGGATCCTCATCTTCCGGGGCGACACGCCAAAAACCGAATAACAAAACCGGCGGACAGGATGTGATTCCCGTCCGCCGGTTTTTGCTTATGGATCTCAAAGTGCTTTTTCGAGCAGTACAAGATCAATGTTGCTCAGACCGTTGAACGTGCACGGCGCGACGCTGATCTCTTTATACCCGAGCGAATGATACAGCCGCCGCGCGCGGGTATTGCGCACGTTCGTGTCGATGCGGAGATACCGGCAGCCCTGCCGGGCGGCCTCCTGCTCATAAAATGTCTCGAACGCGCGGCCCAGTCCGTGCCCTCCGGCGGCGGGATCGACCACGAGCGTGTGCATAACGAAGATTTCCTCATCCGGCGCTTCAAACTCCCACGGCGCACCGGCATATACATCGACCTGTATCTGATTCAGAACAGCGGCCGCCGCGACGCGTCCGCCCGCTTCCGCAACGAAGAGATCGCCGCGCGTGAGAGCGGCCTCCGCCGTGGCGCGCACGGGATAGATCCCGCGCTTCCAGCCGGTCGCGGCGCGTCCGGCCTCTTCTTCGGCGATAATGGCATCATAAATGGCGGTCACGGCGTCAATATCAGATGCCGCGGCCTTTCGGAAGGTAACTGGCATGGTATTCTCCTTTGCTTAAATTAACCGCTCCATCGGCAGACAGGCGGAATGACCGTTGGGGTATACTTCGCCGGTTTTGATAAAACCGTTCTTTACCCAGAACGCTTCGCTCTGCGGCGCGGTGGCGTGGTATTGATAATTATATCTCGTTAGTTTCATGCATGGCGGGAACGTCTGCGTCCGTCAGCCGCCGGACGGTAAAACGATCAGACGGCGCGGATATATCCAAGTTTATTTTGCTTCTCCTTTTACGGTCGGGAGCGTAACGGTGAAAACATTTCCGTGCGCTTTGCCCTCGCAGCGGATCTTTCCGCCGTGTTCGGACACGATGCTCTCGGCGATCGAAAGCCCGAGACCGTAGCTGTGATCCATGGCGCGGGCGCGGTCGACCCGGTAAAAGCGCTTGAACACGTTTTTGCATTCCTCCGGCGAGAGCGGCTCGCCGGGCGTTGCTACGCTCAAAGCGCATTTGTCGTGCCCGGTCTTTTTCAGCGCTACGCGGACCGTACCGGGAGCGGAATACTTGACGGCATTATCCAGCAGGATCTCCGCGCACTGCCGGAGATGCTGCGCGCTGCCCCGCACCGTGATGCCGGGTTCAATATCGGTTTGAAGCGTCAGGCCCTTTTCAAAGAACAGCGCTTCAAACGGCAGCACGGCGTCCTGCACCAGAGAACTCCAGTCGAGCGCCTCAAATACTTTTTTCACCGCGCCGTTATCCACTCGTGCAAGCTCCAGAAGGTTTTCCACCAGCCCGCGCATCTGGTGAGACATGGTGAGGATGCTCTCGGCAAAGCGCTGCCGCTCCGGCTCGGAATACGAAGGATCACGGAGCATTTCCGCGTTCGTGAGGATCACGGTGAGCGGCGTTTTCAGCTCGTGCGAGGCGTCGGAAACGAATTGCTTCTGCTGCGTCCATGCCCTTTCCACCGGCTTCACCGCCCAGCGCGCCAGAAGAAAGCTGACGGCGAGAAATACCGCCGCGGCGCATAGCCCGATGAGAATACAGCTTCGCCAGAGATTCTGCATCGTGGCGTTCGCGCTGGATACGTCGGCAAAAACGATATACTCGTTCCCGCGCCATGTTGTCCGCAGATAGCGGAGAGAATAGTCGTGCAGCAGCCCCTGTTCACCGCCGGAGCGCAGCGCTGCCGTGACGATGCCGGAGAGCACCTGCTCGTCGGAGAGGTCATAATAGCTCGTCCCGCTCACGCGCACGCTGCCGTAGGGCGATATGCGCACTGTGAAATAGGGAAGACGGGAGGCCGTGTCCGGCCAGTTGAGCTGCAAGGGGTCGGCGGCTACGGCGGTGATCATCTCCACGGATTCCCGCTCGAGATTCGCGTGCGTGGTGTGCAGCAGCACGCCGAAGATCGTGCAGAGGATCACGAGCACGATCGCCATATTGATGCCGACAAACCGCAGCCGAAGCTTTTTCAGCATGAGGAAGCCACCTCCAGATGATAGCCGAGCCGCCGGACGGATTCGATGCGGACGTTTGACCCGATACTCGCGAGCTTTTTGCGGAGGAACCCGACGTAGACCTCCACGCTGTTTTCCACGGCGTTGGAGTCAAAACCCCAGACGCGCGAGAGCAACGCTTCCTTGGAGAGATTGCTGCCGCCGGACTGGAGCAGGAGACGCATGACATCGAACTCCCGCGCCGAGAGCCGAACGGATTTATCGGCGCAGCAGAGCGTGCCGGAGGCGAGATCGAGCGTTGTATTCCCGAAGGAGAGCGCGTCTACCTGCGCGCCCTGCCGCCGCAGCAGCGCGTTGATGCACGCGAGCAGCTCGCGCGTGTCAAAGGGCTTTGTGAGATAGTAATCCGCTCCGGCGTTGAGCCCTTCCACACGGTCCTCCAGACTTGAACGCGCCGTCAGCATCAGTATCGGCACGCCGCAACGCCTCGCGCGGACGGAGCGCGCGACGGCGTAGCCGTCCATGCCGGGCATCATTACATCCAGTATCAGCAGATCGTATACGCCGAGCTCGGCGTATTCCGCGCCGGAAATGCCGTCGTACACGGTCTCTACGTCAAAGCCTTTGCTTTCGAGCAGCGTTTTGAGCGAGTCGGCCAGCAGCTTTTCGTCCTCTACGATCAATATTTTCATGGCATACACCTCTTTTTCATCCACAGTATACTACAATGCGAACCTGAAAGGAAGCTGAAAGCCGGCACGCTTTTCATAGTTTTTTTCATTTGCGCTTGACATTCGGCGGGAACGGTGGTAGACTCCACTCAATCCATAAGAAAACGCTTTGACGGGAAAGAGTACGAGCGGCGTTCGCATGCAGAGAAAAGGCGGTTGGTGCAAGCCTTGATGCGTTCCGTTCGGAAGCCATCCCTGAGCGGTCGGGAGAAAATGCCCGGACGGAGTCTCACCGTTATACAGAGAACCGGTATGCAGTACCGGGCAGAGTGCGGACGTTTTGTCCGAATTCAGGTGGTAACACGGAGTATTTTCCGCCCTGAGCCGTTTGGCTCAGGGCGTTTTCATTTTTGCGAAAAGGAGAAATACCATGGAAAAGAAAAATTACGAGCAGTCCAAAAAGCTCGACAACGTCTGCTACGATATCCGCGGTCCCGTAATGGACGAGGCCATGCGCATGGAGGCGCGCGGCGCAAATATACTCAAGCTCAACATCGGCAATCCCGCCCCCTTCGGCTTCTATGCGCCGGACGAGGTCATTCTCGACATGATCTATAACCTGCGCAACTGCGAGGGCTATTCCGACTCCCGCGGTCTCTTCTCCGCCCGTAAGGCGATCATGCAGTACTGCCAGCTCAAGGGCATTCCGAATGTTGGCATCAACGACATCTTTACCGGCAACGGCGTGAGTGAGCTCATCACGCTCACCATGCAGGGTCTTCTGGACGACGGCGACGAGATTCTTGTCCCCGCGCCGGATTATCCGCTCTGGACGGCGTCCATCACGCTCGCCGGCGGCAAGGCGGTACACTATCTCTGCGACGAGCAGCAGGACTGGTACCCCGATATCAACGATCTTCGATCCAAGGTCACGCCGCGCACGAAGGGCATCGTCGTCATCAACCCGAACAACCCGACCGGCGCGCTCTATCCGAAGGAGATCCTTGAGCAGATCGTGCAGGTTGCCCGCGAGAACGACCTTATCCTCTTTGCCGACGAGATCTACGACCGTCTCGTCATGCAGGGAGAGCCGGAGCACATCGCACTCGCCTCGCTCGCGCCCGACCTTCTGACGCTCTGCTTCAACGGCCTTTCCAAATCCCACCGCGTTGCGGGCTTCCGCGTCGGCTGGGTGTGTCTCGCCGGTGATAAGTCCCACGCCAAGGGATATATCGAGGGGCTGAATCTTCTTGCCAAAATGCGCCTTTGCTCCAACGTTCCGGCGCAGAGCATCATCCAGACCTCTCTCGGCGGCTATCAGTCGGTGGACGAATATCTCTGCCCCGGCGGACGGCTTTACGAGCAGCGTGAGCTGATCTGGAAAACGCTCAACTCCATCCCCGGCTTGAGCGCGGCCAAGCCGAAAGCGGCGTTTTACATTTTCCCGAAGGTGGACACGAAGAAATTCAATATCCACAGCGACGAGCAGATGGCGCTCGATCTTCTGAAGGAACAGAAGATCCTCATCACCGCCGGTACGGGCTTCAACTGGGGCGAGCCGGATCATTTCCGCATCGTCTACCTGCCCGACCTCGTTTCGCTGAAGGAGGCCTCCGTGCGTCTTGAAAAATTCTTCGGCAGCTACCGGCAGAAGGATTAATCTTCCATAAACGTCAAGCCCCCGCAGGAGTGCTGCTCCTGCGGGGTCTTGACGTTTGACAGATCGATAGCTTGAATGAAAAGAAGATACATCTTTGGACGGTGTTGGACTCATACCCAAAGGCAGAACTTCCGCCGATGTCTCATCGGATGCATCTTCCTGAAGCAGAATCCCGACCCAACATAAACGCAGCCAACGACGGTGCGCAATGTGACAACAGATTCTGATTCGTAGATATTATATGTTTGATGGAGAGTTGTTGTCAAGAAAAAGGAAGCATAACCGACATAGCGAGTGCTTCCGCTCTCACAAAAACGTCCGAAACGTCTGCCGGGACTGCTTCCTTTGCCGAAGGCTCTGCGCAAGGCATGGCTCAAGTACAGTACAAGAGCGATATCAACGCAGATCCTTCGTCTATGAATACTATACGCCGGACGGAGAGGAATAGTCAAGCAAATATATCCGGATGGATCGTTCGGAACGGAAAATAAAACAGACCGTTTCACACAATGCAGAGACAGCGGGGCGAGACAGAGTTAAAAACAAAGAGACTTCCGACTACACGCGAAAGTACGTAACCCCTTTGGCCCGATCCTCTTTCACATTCGGAAACCTCTTTGCAGTCAAAATTATAGGCGCTGAAGAGAGAAAAAGTCAAGAGAGTCTTCCGTGGGGAAGAAAGCGCAGCGTTATCCGGAAACAAGCACATACCGGACTTGGATAAAAAAAGAGCCGATATATGGTTGATGCAGCTCAGGGTACAATTCCCGTCAGGCCAACCACCGTATGGCTCTATAAAAAATATAACATATGCGAAAGAGGGGGTCAAGATCGCGGGCGGCAAAGGAAATCCCCGACACATACGGCAAGCACGCAGCCCCTTTGGCTCGATCCTCTTCCGTATTCGGGAATTTCAAAAAAGCAGAATCCGGATCCGTTCAAGGCGCGACTGTAAACAGACGGCTCGTTGAACCAACAAATTCTGCTTCTATGGATATTTTATACACCAGCTTGGGAATAGTCAAGAAAAGACTTCACTTAAAAAGACACGGAACGAGAATCGTAAAGGGGAGTGGCTGTTTTTAGCTCTCTTGCCAATACCACAAGTTCCGTGTCAAAAAATGTTATATACCGCAACGGCGGGTACTGTCAAGGAGAACCTTCCGGTCATTTTGCGGCGGAGAATATCGGCGCTGCAGTTGCCGACCCCAATTTATTAGCCTACCCTCTTGGGAACCTTTTTCTTCAAAACCAGATACAGCAGAAGAACGACCATGGCGGCGAGGAGCGCGAGGCTTGCCCAGCCGAGCGGGAGAAAGACGGCGCTGCCGTAGACATCCTTCAAAAGCGCAAGCGCCGAAGCGAAGCTCACGCACACCGCTGCGGGGATGACCTTTGGCTCCAGGCAGCAGAGCGCGACAAGGAGCACCTCCGCGCCGTAAAGACTGTCGGCACACATCCACGGCAGGAACGCCACGGCGCAGAGCGAGGCAAGAGAGAGCGCTGTGAGCTGCCGCCGCCGGTCGGAGGCGAGACTTTTCCGGCTCATGCGCCATACGAGCAGCAGCGCGAAAACGATATAGAGCGCAATGCCGGTCGGCGCGATGAACGAATGCTGCGAGAGCGAGTAAATGCCCGGCGCTCCGCCGAAAAGCGGCCGCGCCGTGAGCGTTCCGAGCGCCGGGTAAAACGGCAGACACTCGCTGCCGGGGCGGCCGAGTAGCAGCGCCGGGACCAGAACGGCGATATACCATCCGACGAGATGCAGCAGCGAAAACCATGTATTGCGCCGCACGGCGGTAAAGACCCAGAATACCGGCACGATCCAAAGCGCCGCGGGATGAAAGGCGATGGCAAGCGCGAGCATCCCCGCGCACCAGCGCCACTCCCCGCGCATGGCGCAGGAGGCTGCGAGCGCTATGAAAACCCACCAGAGGCTGTCGCCTGCGGCGGAGCAGACGCCCTGAAAGATCCCGGAGGGAAGGAGCAGCACAATGAGAAAAGCGAAGAGACGCGGCTGCGCGCGCACCGTGACGCACTGGACGCACCGCTGCGCCGCCCATGCCATCGTAACCTCGGCAAAAACGCAGAGATATTTAAATAAGGTAAGCCCGCCGCCCGGCGCAAGAGAAAAGAGCGCCAGAAAGTACTGCACCGGGATCGAATAGGGAAGAGCGGAGGAGCGGATGCCCCAGAACCCTCCGGCATCCCGGTACCAGGCGATCGCGTCCTCCACGGCGGCCGCCGTGTCGTTCGGCGCAATGCCGAAAAGGATAAACCGCACGCCGAACGCGGCGAGCAGCACGCCGAGCACGGCAAAACGCGCCCGGGAGGTTTTTACAAGACCTTCGGTATACAGCAGAAGATAGCTCAGCCCGGCCAGGGCGAGCAGGATCACGAATCGTTCCATTGGCAGCTCCGGAAATGCGTTGTTTCTGTGTATTTTACGGCAAAGCGCGGCGCGCGGCAACACAGAAATTATAAAAAAATCGCCCTTGACACTGCAAGGACGGCTTGGTATAATAAATTGCTATATGTTGCTATGGATAGCCGCATACAGCCCCTTTTACTATCGTTAGTATATCAGCCGCTCTGCGAAAAATCAACCCGAATGGCGATGTTTTAACAACGCAGCCGGGCGTTTCGGCAAAGCGGCACCGCAAACCATATTCCCCCCGGAACGGGTATTCTGCGCCGGAGTTAAGCTCCTCCGGCGGAAAAAGGGAGATTCGCCGATGCCTAAGGACGTACAGTACGGAAGAACAATCAGAAAGAGCTATGCCCGCGCGGAAGAGATCCAGGACATGCCGCACCTGCTCGAGATCCAGAAGAATTCCTATAAATGGTTTCTGGACGAGGGCCTGCGGGAGGTCTTCAAGGGCGTAGCTGCCATTACGGACTACTCCGGTAACCTGGAGCTCTCCTTCGTGGATTATTCCATGAACGAGCCGCCCAAGTATTCGGAGGAGGAGTGCAAGGCGCGTGACGCCACATACGCCGCCCCGCTGAAGGTCAGCGTGCGTCTGCGCAACCGTGAGACCGAGGAGATCAAGGAACAGGAGATCTTCATGGGCGATTTCCCGCTCATGACCGCGAGCGGCACGTTCATCATCAACGGCGCCGAGCGCGTTATCGTCTCTCAGATCGTCCGTTCGCCCGGTGTTTACTTTGACAAGAAGACGGACAAGACCAACAGCTCCGTGTACGGCACGACCATCATCCCGTACCACGGCGCGTGGCTCGAGTATGAGACGGACCTGAACGACGTGTTCTATGTCCGCATCGACAAGAACCGCAAGCTGCCCGCCACGCTTCTGCTCAAGGCTCTCGGCGCTTACAAGGCGGACAAGCCGCACACCTGGCTCAGCTGCATCGACAATCCCGTGGGCGGCGCCGTCACCGGCGACGCGCTCCGCGAGATCTTCGGCGATGACAAGCGCATCGTCACCACGCTCGAGCGCGACACCTGCATCTCCCGCGACGACTGCCTGCTCGAGATCTACAAGAAGCTCCGTCCCGGCGATCCCCCGACGGTGGAGAGCAGCGAGACCCTGCTCGAAAACCTCTTCTTTGACCACCGCCGGTACGACATTTCCAACGTCGGCCGCTACAAGTTCAACAAGAAGCTCGCGCTCTACCCGCGCGTTGCGGGCTACGCTCTGGCCGAGCCCGTTGCCGACCCGATGACCGGCGAGATCATCGCCGACGCCGGCGAAACGCTTTCCCGCGAGCGTGTCCGTGAGCTGGAGAAGAAGGGTGTTAACGCCGTGCGTATCACCGTCGGCGAGAACGAGACCGTCCGCGTGTTCTCCAACGGCATGGTCGATGCCGCCGACTTCGTCCGCTTCTCGGACGACGATGCGGAGAACCGCCGCATCATCAAGGAAGAGCTCGGTCTGCGCGAGCGCGTCCGCTTCATCCTCCTGCGCCAGTACATGGAGCAGTACGAGGGCGAAGAGCTCAAGGAAGTGCTCAAGGAGAACGTGGATCTTCTCATGCCGAAGCACGTCATCTGCGACGATATCTTCTCCGCGGCGAACTATCTCTGCTGCCTCGCGCACGGCATCGGCGAGCCGGACGATATCGACCATCTCGGCAACCGCCGCGTCCGCAGCGTGGGTGAGCTGCTGCAGAACCAGTTCCGCATCG
>ERZ824488.225-NODE-225-length-78077-cov-6.253364_pt1 | contig 78077 bp, 53 predicted proteins | sample MGYA00519936_ERZ824488 | MGnify/ENA primary metagenome ERZ824488 (study PRJEB31778, sample SAMEA3449153) | human gut metagenome | biome: human gut; feature: human-associated habitat; material: faeces | place: United Kingdom | collected 2010/2012 ...
CTCCAAAGTAACAGATTTTTATATTTAATCTGTCTACTTTAGAGGTATCATATCAAAACCTGTCCGGCGGTTTTTCTGTATGCAAAAGGGGTGTCGTGAAACGCGACGACCTTGATAGTGGTACGCCAAAACGCGGTAGCCCTTACCGCTTCGATATTTTGAAAATGGATCGGGAATATCTGCAATGTTGAACTTTGCTTACTCATATATGATAGTTGCCGCTATTGTTGCAATAATAATTTTCGAAATTTCATAAAAGAAACCGATATGCGACGCTATTGCAATTAAGGTAATATTGACATAGAATTCCATGTATTATAGAATGGTATCTGTAAAAAGAAGGCATGAAGAAAGCAGCTTTAAACGGGCTGCTTTTTTTGTGTCTTCTTTTGTCTTTCCTGAGTACCGGAGGAAAAGCAGTTTTCTGGATGGAGCAGAGAAGACAAAAATAAATAAGAACAGGAGGAAGTATATGGAGGATACCAAAAAAACAGTTTTGGCGGGAAACGGGGAAAAAGATGTTCCGCGTGCAGTCTACGATGGTGTTTTGACAATCGATGTAGACGCGCAGGTTGAAAGCATGGAGGAACAGGAAGAAGCCAGATGGCATCAGCTTTTGAATGCACATCGTACCAGAAAGATCCTGACGGGCCAGCTTGGGGGCATTGAAAAACTGGAGAGTGGATGGATGGTTGCTGTTACATACTTTAATGGTTTCCGGATCATTATCCCAATGAATGAAATGATGATCAACCTTCAGGGAGACGGGCGTGAAAACGCGGATACCTTAAACCGTCAGGTCCGTATTGCTAACAACATGCTCGGCTGTGATATTGATTTCATCATCAAAGATCTGGATAACAAGAGCCGGAGCGTTGTAGCATCCAGAAAAGATGCAATGCTTAAAAAGAGACAGACTTTTTACCTTGGGGAAGATACAGAAAAACCAATGCTCTATGAAGGCAGGATCGTAGAAGCAAGGGTGATCGCGGTAGCTCCCAAGGCAGTCCGCCTGGAAGTCTTTGGTGTAGAAGTATCTGTCCGGGCCAGAGACATGGCCTGGGAGTGGATGGTAGATGCCGGAGAAAAATTCCAGGTAGGTGATCTGGTGCTGGTCATGGTCAATAAGGTGGAAGCAAGCTCTGTTGACCAGATCATTATAGAAGTGGATGCAAAGAGTCCGACAGCCAATATCAATAAAGATAACCTCCGGAAATGCCATAAACAGGGAAAATATACAGGGATCATTACGGAAGTCTATAAGGGAACCTATTTTATCCGCCTTGATATCGGAGTCAATGCCGTGGCACATTCCTGCAATATGTCCGCACTTCCGGGAAAGAAAGATAAGATCGGATTTGTGGTGACCCGCATCAACGACAACTATGAAGTGGCAGAAGGCATTATCACAAGGCTTATCAAAAGAGCTTCCTGAAAATGTTTTTATGATTTTCAAAGAATTCTGTTGACACAGAAAAAGGGATTTCTTTAACATCGGAGATAAAGATGGAAAGGAGTGACGTCAGATGGCAAAAAAGAAGAAAAAACAGATGCGGGAAACCTTGTACTGTCCATATTGCAAAAGACCCGGGGTACTTAGGCCGGCAGCCTATGTCTATGGGGATAACAACCTGGATCCGGAGAAATACCTGTATGTATGCAGCGGCTATCCTTCCTGTGATTCATACATTGGGGCACACAAAAAAAGTATGCGTCCCATGGGAACCATGGCTGACAGCAATCTGCGTAATAAGCGGATCGAAGCACACAGAGCTTTGGATGCAATCTGGAAAAATGGTTATATGACCAAACACAGCACATATATCTGGCTTCAGAACCGTTTGAATCTCCGGGAAAAGGACACACATATCGGGAAGTTTTCTTATTACCTGTGTGAACAGACCATCCGGGAATGTACAGACTATATAAAAAGCCGAGAGGAAAAAAAGAAATCCCCGGATAAAATAAGCGTGGCATGACGGAAAGGATGGATGCCCTTGAGACTACAGGCGACAGAAGATGATGTATATCATCTGATGGACCTTAAAGAACAGTATTTTATTATGACAGCAATATGCAGTGTGGCAGAGGGAATCAGCGCATACTTTTTCATATACCAGAAAAGATGCTGGGATCTTGCATATTTGTGTACTGCACTGGCGCTTGCGATAATCCTGCTTCTTCGTCAGGCCATAAAAATCAGCCGGAGGATCATGGAGGCAGAAAACTGTTATATGGCACTTGAAGAGGACAGCCTGGCAGTCTGCCAGCCGGAAAGAAACGGAAAATATGAGTCCTGCAGGATCTTTTACGATGAGATGGATAAGATCGTAGAAGGAACCAGACGGGGAATTCCGGAATTTTATATCGTGATCCGAAAAGAAGGGAAAGAACAGAAAAGCTTTTTCCTTTTGGATGAGGAAGAACAGGAACGGGATGTTTTCTGTGTACGATCCTTTGGCTTTGACAATCAGGGATTCATGGAGTTTTATCGGAAACTCAGATGGATTGTACCGGGAAGAACAAGGATTATCGGGACCAAAACACAGGAAGTATGGAAACTGCGGCGGCCGAATATCGGAATCTGTACGGCAGCAGGCATGCTTTTGGGGTATGTACTTCCAAAACTCCTGGAAATGATGTATGGGTAACAAGTTATATGAAAGAAAACAGATCAGAAGCAGAGATTAGAAAGAGCTTAAATGGCTAGGAGGAAAAATGTCATGAGATGGTATACAGCAATCGGAATGAAAAAAGATGATGCAGATGGAATGTTTTGTGTCTGGGTAGATGGGGAAGAAAAAGTACTTACAGAAATGGAAACTATTTTGTGGGCTGCGCTCACCTGGTCTTTCTGTGAAGAGGATAAGGTCCATTCCCAGATGCATCGTCTTCTTGTATTTAGCCTTGGAGAAAAACAGGCACAGGAATGGGCGGACAAAGAGGATTTTCAGTTTTGCCTGAACCGTCTGGTAAAGCGGGGCCTGGTTGTTCTGACAGAAGGATGTACCAGAGAGGAAGCTGTATACAGTATTATCAGCCGGTCAGTCATGGCTCCCATGGCCTTTTCATGGACAGAACGCATGAAGCATTTTATGGAAGCCCTTTCCATGGGAAAAGGACTGAAGTTTTCACTGAGAGCTTTTAAAAAGCCGCTGCTTACAGAAGAGGAATACCAGCTACTTTCCTATCTTCAAAGAGAAGGGGATGTTTCCTGCCACCTGAAATGTTTAAAAGAAGAGGCAAAAAGCAGGGAACCCAATTTAGCAGATTCCCTCCAGGAACAGATACAACGGGAATTTATAAGCCGCGTAGCGCAGCTTTACTATAAGAAACAGCTTGTGATCGACAACATAAGAAGGGAGGACTGTCTTGAAGCAAACGGAACATCCGTATTGGCACAGGCTGTATAGATGCTTGGAAGATTTTGGCATACGTTATCAGAATATACCGGATTTTTTTAAGGACAGGATCCAGCGATATGGTATCTTGTCTCTTTTTATCCTGCTTTTCGGATCATTTATGGGAACATGGATGAAAGATAAAACTTTTATTTTCTGGTCTTTCCTGCTTGGGATTATCGGGTTTATAAGAACATATCTTATTTTCCGCACCGCGGATAAAAAGACCTATGAAATCGTGGAAGGGCTGGTAACCGGGATAGACGGGAAAAATCCCTTTGCAAGATTACGGAAGATCCGGGTAAGTGATCCGGCCGGACGGCAGAGTGAACTTTTGCTGGATAAAAACGTAAAAGTTTTGGAGGGAAAACGTTACCGGTTTTATTTTGGCATAAATGAAAAGAAGCTGGTAGGAATCCGCCGGGTGGATGCAGCACTCAATAACGGGACTTTTTTAGGAAACGAAGAAATATAAGAGGAAGAGATTTCTTTTATAGCAGGGAGGGGAGCACCAGGCATGGTTCGATTCCATGCTGCCCTGTTTCCGCAAAAGATTATTGCGGGAAATACAGCAAAGGAGAGAAGGATATGTCAGAAACACTACAGGGAACCGTGAAATGGTTCAGCGCACAGAAAGGATACGGCTTTATCACCGGTGAAGACGGGATTGATTATTTCGCCCACTTTTCGGAGATCCAGATGGATGGATACCGGAAATTAAGCGGTGGCCAGCCGGTCCTTTTTGAAGCAGGGACGGATGCCAATGGGCGAAGCCTTGCCAAAAATATTTCCCCGGCGGATCCAAACGCTGAGTAAGACGTTTTCATAGTGCATGTACAGATTACCTATTCCCCTCAGATACATGCACTTATGCAGACGGATGAAACAGACAGGCGGTATCATGCCGCCTGTCACAACATGTAGCAGAATAATAAAGATAACTCACACAATAACACAATATATAGTTAAAATTAATTGACAACCGCAAAATGTTGTGGTAGTCTTTAAATGAAAAATAATTTAACAGTCTATAAAAGACTGTGGTTATTCTTTAGTTCCGGACATTCCGGAAGAAACACTTTGGGGCGGTCTTGCCCTTAATGAGAAAAAATGGATATGCAAAATATAAGGAAGATGCAAGAAGGAAAGAAGATTCTTTTTGTGTCTTTTTTTATTGCATAAAAAGCAGAAAGGAGGAGCACGAATGAAACTGGCAGTTAAGGAAACTGCAAAAAGAAATACCTTAAGAACATCAAAAAAAGAAAACACATTGTAAAATCAGGAGGGTCGATTATGGAGACAATTAAATGGGAAAACGCAAATGCACTGGAAATTGGAATGCTTATGGAGATGGCAGAAGACGGCTATGTATTTTGCATCGAAGATGGAAAGATACAGGCTGTTGAAGTCCGGATTTTCAGCTAGCGTGGAAAGGCGGACATTATGTATTATAAAGATGACTTTTATAAGGAGTTCCGGACAGAAAAGGAACTGTGCGAGTATCTGGAAGAGATAGACAGCCGGGCAGAATGGATCCGGATCACCAGTAAGAAATTAAAGGTAGCAGCTGCAGGAGAGGAAACCTGTACAGAGGTTCCGGGCATTTCCCTGGAAGCACTGGAAAAAGATACCTTATCTCATTCCAGGCTGGTTCTTATCCTGCCCGAGAGGATCTGTTATATAGGAAATTCAGCAATCAAATCGTTGAAAGGACGGGCCAGGATTGATGGAAAAGCCCTGGCAGATGTCGATAAGAAAACACTGGCAGAGATCTTGAATAAATGCCTGAAGGTTGCAAGAGGAAGAGCACTGATCCGTTTCTGTGAAGGAAAAATAAGGGCAGTCCTGTCTGGTGATGAAAAAGATTATGCCATCATATCCATGCCGGATATGTACATGGTTACCTCGGCATATATCCATGGGGACTATGAGAAGGCAACGTTTTTAAACGGCTATGCAGACCATTATTCTGTTACGGCGTCCTGGCAGCTGGAAGATACGAAACTTACAGATGTTTATAAGAAACTGATGCAGAATTATGGAAGAAAGACCGATAAGGACATAAAAGCAGTTGTACGGATCACTACGTCAGACGTTGGTGTGTCCGGAGCGAATGTTTTTTACTCCCTGCAGGAGCCGACAAGAAATGTGATCCTTGGCAATGCCCTGAAGGTTACGCACAAAAACTGTAAAGGAATGGAAGATTTCACGGAAAACATAGAGTCGATCTTTGATTACTACCGGGAAGTCTTAAAAGGGGTCATGCGGCTGTGTGATATCTGGATCGAGCATCCGGCAAATGCCATGGCAGGGATCATGAAGCAGGCGGGATTTGGAAAAAAACTGCTTGCAGAAACCGTGGAGCAGTTTAAGGCTACTACCGGGAATGAGCCATGCAGCGCATACGAGATCTACTGCGGGATCTGTGAATCCATTACCATTGCAAGGCAGGAAAAGACGAATGAGAGAGGACTTTTAGCTCTGGAAGAAAAAATTGCCGGCTGTGTGTCAAAACGCTGGCATGAATATGATATTCCTGGCACTGTAAAATACTAACAGGATTTAAAAGAATGGAGACAGCATGGACTGTCTTTTTTTGATGGGAGGAAAACATGAAGGTTACGAATGGAAAAGATGTGGCAAGGCTGCTGGTAGATGAATACTTGAACTGCCATCCCACCGGACACAAAAAATTTATGGAGTCCATGGCAAAAGAGCAGCAGGAAATAAAAGACAATTACACTTATCTTGGGTTTGCCTGGCTAAAAGGTCTTTCAGAGGTTAGATATTACGACCTTCGAAACGAAGCATCGAAACTGATGGCCGACGATCTGTGTCTGCATGTAAAGGAACAGCCAGAAAGGGTGCGCCTGGTGTATGAAGGTGCAGAGGAAATGGAGATCAATCCTTCAGATGAAGAGCAGATGGCAAAAATGTTTACCTGCTACCTGCTTGCAGGAAGTATGGACGGATATGGGGAATTTGTGGATTATGCTCTTGATACCCACCGGACACTGCAGCAGAACCTGACACGGTTTTTTGTGGAATGGTTTGCAAAAGCAGAAAAAGGCTCTGCATTTTTAAAACGGGCAAAGATGATGTATTCCAGGTATTCCCTGCCATATATCTAAATTACGGAGGTATGTGATGGATAGAAAACTTCCGGACTGGTTAAAAGAGAGCAGGGAGGCAGAAAAACTGATCGCATGGCTGAAATCGCCGGATTGTGAAGTAAAAGAATTTTCCGGACAGCTGTTTATAAAGGCAAGATATGGAAACTGTTTCTTTTTCTTTGACTGTTTAAAGGAAAACAGAAAAACAGACCGGAACTGGTGTGCCGTGATCCACATGCCGGAGTATTCCCTTTATGAAGCAGAAGATCTTTTTCTGAAGCCGATCGGGATACCGGATGATTTTGGCTTTCCTGTGCGTGAGGATCTGATCCCGAAACTGGAAACACAGGTAAGCCGCATTGGAAAGAAACTTATCCGGGAACAATGGGATGAACTTTTGTTAAAAAGCGGGTATGCAGCTGCACAGATGATCCCGGAGATCAGCAGGGTTTATATCCAGCTAAATGCAGACCGTTTTATTAAAAAAGGAAAGCGGCCGGAGGATCTGATCTATCAGCCGCAGTTTCATTTTGCGGATATGAAGTGGGAATTTTCTGACTGGATGTTTCTGGAATATTTAAGCAACCCACAGCGGGCAGCAGAGCTTTTCGCCCAGAAGTGGCTGCTTGAAAAACTTCCGGAGATTTCAAAAAAGAAGATCTGTATCGGATGTATCCGGGAGGAAATGGAAGAAATGTTAAAAAAGACTGGGACAGGGCCGGAGGCAAGCCTTCCGCGTTCTGCTTAGTATAAAAAATGAAAAATTCAGGAGGAAACGAATAATATGGGTAAATACAATTACATGAATCTGAACCAGAAGATGATCAGGATTAGAAAAAAGGTGCCGAAGCTGATCCGCAAACGGTATAGTGAGGACGTTACTTATGATTTTGTAAAACTGGATGATATTTATGAATGCCTGACACCGGCCCTTAATAAATACGGGGTCGATTTTGACATCTTAAGTGAAAGGCCGACACAGGTGGACGAACAGGGCAATTCCGTGTTTTTAAAGGAAATGGGAGCACTCTGGAGATATGAGGCTGACCTGGAGCTGTGCTGGACCAATGCAGACCGTCCGGGAGACAAGGTACGGAGCTTTTTGCATGTCATTGGAACCAATGAAGCACCGGATAAAGCAAAAGGTGCGGCATGGACGTATGGCCTGAAGTATTATTTCTTGAATAAATTCAACATCATGCAGGCATCTGGAATAGACGATCCGGACATGCGTGGGACGGAAAAAGAAGAAATGCCGAAGCAGGAAGCTTCCGTAAAACCGGAAAAACCGAAAAAGAAACAGGAAAAGGCAGAAAGAAAAGAAACCGCAGCAAAGCCGGAGCAAACGGAACCGGTCAGGGAAAAGAAAACGGACCGTAAAAAACTGCGTGATGGAAATGCCATATCAGAAGGTACTGTAAAAGTGGAATATGCAGTGACGGATACAGAAGAAAACCTTCCTGGACAGATGACTTTTGGAATGGAAGAAAGTGAAAGCGGACTGGAAGAATTTTCCGATGAAGAAACCAAAGCGGAAGATCCGGTTCAGACCGAGGAAATCTCCGTAGATGAGGAAATAACTGCCGAGACGGATGCAGACGGTTTCCGTGCAGTAGAAGAAACGGATGAAGTTCCATTTGATGAAGACGATGAGATTTCTTTTGATGCAGAAGAAGAGGAAGAAACACCAGAAGAGACTGCAGAGGAAGTGTTGGAGGATATGGCTCACGAAGAGGATGCAGAGGATGAAGTGAAATGGGCAGAAAAGGTTATCTGCAATTTTGGTGTCTATGCCGGAACCCCTCTTGGGGAAATGATGCAGGATGCCAGAGGTTATCAGACGATCAAATGGCTGGTACAGCGTTACAAAGGCCAGAATCAGGAAATACAGAAAGCTGCGAAGATTCTTTTGGATCATGAAAAGGAAATGCAAAAAGCAGCCTGAAAACAGAGAAATAGTTTGAGGTGGCTCCGGGAACGGGGCCATCTTTTATGAAAAGGAGGAAGGCATGTATGCCAGAGAATCGTTTACGATCGCAGAAGTAGCAGATCTTTTGTCAATCCGAAGACTGAGTGATTCTTACCAGGACGAATTTCCGGTGGAATGTCCTTTTTGCGGGGATTTAAGAGGAAAATGCAGTTTTTGCATCCGTAAAAATGGAGAACTGAAAAATGTTTACCATTGCTATCATTGCGGAGCATCCGGAAACATGCTGACACTGTATGCGGAACTATCCGGCATTTACGGGAGAAACCGGTATAAAGAAGCCTACCGGGAGATAAAGCAGGCACTTTCTTTTTCTGGAACGGATACAAAGCAGCAGTCCACGACACGAAATGGGTTCGCTTCTATCGTTCCTAAAAAGAAACGCATTTCCCTTACGGAAGAGGAATGGGATTACCGGGACCATGTATATAAGGAAATGCTCACTTTTCTTAAGCTTAAGGAAACACACCGGAGAAACCTTCTCCTGCGTGGGTTGACATTAAATGAGGTCAGACAGATGGAAGAACGAGGTTTTTTAAGTACGGATGATGAGAATTCCGTGACCATTGCCAGAAAGCTCTTAAAAAAGGGATTTCGCCTGGATGGGGTTCCTGGATTTTTCATCAACCGGGATGGTGACTGGGAAGTTGCTTTTTATAGGAAGAATAACGGGTATCTTTGCCCGGTCCGGGATGGGAAGGAACGGATCATAGGATTCCAGATCCGGCTGGATGTTCCTTTAAAAGAACGGAAGTACCTCTGGTTTACCAGCAGCGGCTTAGAAAAAGGCACATCAAGCGGCAGCCCGGCAGGAATGTTTGGGAAAATAAAGGATGGCACGGTTTACGTAACGGAAGGGATCTTAAAGGCAGAGATCGCATGGATGTGTACAGGAAATCCTTATATCGGAGTCCCTGGAGTTTCCAATCATAAAGGACTGGAAACTGTCTTGCGAAAACTGAAAGAGCAGGGGTTAAAAAGAGTTTACGAATGTTACGACATGGATAAAATGATGGAATTGTCCTGTAAGCACGATGAAAAAAGTGCGTGCCGGCAATGTGAACATGGAATTTATCTGTATCATGGAGAATGCCCCAAAAAGCGCAGAAAGCGGGACATGATCCGAAAAGGCTGTATAAAACTATATGAGATCTGTGAGGAACTGAATGTGTCCTGCAAAAGAGTCACCTGGGATACCGATGCATCCGGTACCTGGATGGAACACTACAAAGGCGTGGATGACTGGATCCTTCAAAAAGAGGAAAAAGAACACAGGAAGACGGCATAAAATGTTTGGTCAGATAAAAGGGAAACTGGAATTTTTTTCAGTTTCCTTTTTATCTGGCTGAAAAAGCCGGAAGAAAGGAGAAAGCGATGCAGATAAGAGACGGACCAAAAGAAAACTGCAGGGAAAAAAGCGATCATGAAAGGAGAACGTGCACTTGGAAAAAAACTGGAAGAAAAGATGGATGGCGGGTGCGATGGCTTTTGCTCTGTGCTGCACTACGCTCTTGCAGACGGGAGCTTCTGCAGTATCCGCCGCTGAGGTGGGAGGCGTTTCCGCACAGAGCGAGACGCAGATCGAGGTACAGACAGAAACACAGACAGAAACGCAGACGGAGAAAAGCGAGGAGGAACTGATCGAGGAAACCGTTGCTGATCCGGAACTTGCGCTTATGGTTACCGAAGGGGAAGCCTTTGATATCCAGAATGATTTTACAGGACTGAAACTCTCTGACGGAGACCATGTGGAACTGAAAAAAGCAGCAATGGAAGACGGGACTGTATTTGATTATAACCATGCGGGGACCTATAAATGCGTATATCTTGTTACGCCCGCATCCGGGGAAGCCTATCTGGTTGCCAGAAACATTACGGTGACACCAAGGGAAGCAGAAACAGGCGGATCCAATGGCGGCCAGGAACAGGAAACCGGCGATGACGAACCGGAGGCAGACCCCGTCCTCCCGACCATAAGCCCGGAAGATGCCCCGGAAACTCTGGAAGAGCCGGAAGAAACGGAGGAGCCAGAAGAAGAGGAAGCAGAAGGATTTTCCGATGCGGAAACAGAGGATGGAAGCCATCAGGTTGACATCGTACAGGGAAATGAATTCAATATTGAACTGGACCACGAGGACGGACGTTACCAGACGGGGGAGACGGTCAACTTTTCCGGTGATATCCCGCAGGGAAGCCTGATCGCAGTGGGAACAAGTCTTGTCGAAGCAAACCAGACAGAGAATACCGAAGATCTTCTGTATGCAGAAGTAAGCTACGATGAGGGAACAAATTCCTTCAGCTTTGAGATGCCGGAAGATGATGTTGCATTAAGTGTGCTATATGACCAGGCTGAGGGCGGTATTAGTACCGTGGCAGCTTCCGATGGAGACTTGTGGGATGATTCAACAGACATTGAAGCTAATACCTATTACTATTATTCAGATGGAAAACTGCATCCTTTTGATTCTGTTATGGGACAGGGCGGAAATGATTCCTATAAGTATATCCGTTACAAAGCAGGCGGAAAGACTTATACCGTCTATGCATACTGCATGCAGCACAGTAAACAGTCCCCGCCAAGTGGAACGACTTATAAAAATATGGTCGAACTGGATGAAGGCGGCGATGACCGTTATTTAAGGAAGGCCATGTTTTACGGATATGGCGGTCCCGGATGGGGCGGCACATTCAACGGCTATAATATCAAATCCATCATGGAAAAATACGGTTGTTCCTCCGAGACCCGTGCAATGCAGCATTATCTGGTCGATTATTTATATGACGGGGAATCCGGATTTGGCGGCTCCCTTTCGACAACTGCCAAAAACATGTTAAAAGAGATCAAGGCAGCCCTTGCAAAGATGCCTGATCCAACGACCATGGAGCTGACACCGGGGCTCAGTGCTTCTGCAAATGGAAACCAGAGCCCGACATTTACATGGAAAGCAAACGCAGCTTTTGTGATCACGATCCATCTGGAAAACGGGGTCTCACTTGTAAATGAGACGACAGGGAAAACCGGGACCGGAAATGTGAGCGTAAAGGGCGGTGAAAAATTCCATCTGGAAGCAACCACCCAGAATATTGGAAGCCTGAAAGGAAAATATGCGATCACATCCAACTATCCGCTTAATTTCCATGCCATGCTCTTAAAGCTGGCGAACAGCCAGGATATCGGCTTTGGATATTATACCGATACACTGGAGCTGAACCTGGAGGTAGACTGGCCGGATGAAGCAACGGTCAAAATCATCAAAAAAGATAAGGGAAGCAACGCGCTCCTTGCAGGTGCCGTTTACGGCATCTATGCAGATGAAGCCTGCACGAAACTTATCAAAAAAATGCCGGCAACAAATGCAAAAGGGGAATCCGAAGTAAAGATCACCAAAACACAGGATACCGTTTACCTTCGTGAGATCTCAGGCCCGTCCGGATATGTGCTGGATACGAAAGCCTATGGGGTAAAGCTGGTCGTAGGGCAGACCGCTTCCAAGAACTTAACAGATAAAGAGCAAAAAGGTGCACTCACCATTTATAAAGAAGGAGAAGTGCTTACCGGAGCGACCGTCACGGAAAATGGTGTGACATTTACCTACGAAAAACGGAAATTGAAAGGAGCCGTTTACAGTGTTTATGCAGGTGCAGATATCAAGGCGGCAGATGGCACCCTCATCTATAAAAAAGGTGCGCTTGTCAAGGATAATCTGGTTACCGGAGATGACGGAAGCGTTACGTTAAAAGATCTCTATCTTGGCACCTACACAGTAACCGAAACGAAGGCTCCGGATAATTATGTATGCAAAGGAGAGTCCAAGACGGTTGAGCTTGTGTATGCAGGCCAGACCGTAGAAGTGCAGACTGGCAGTGCCACCTTTTTAAATGAACGCCAGAAGGCAGCAGTCCGTGTGGAAAAACAGGACGAAGAGACCAAAAATCCGCTTTCCGGAGGTATTTACGGGCTGTATGCAGCAGAAGATATCAAAGTTGACGGTAAGACCGTTGTTCCCAAAGGAACCCTGATCGAAAAAGCAACGACCGGAGCCGATGGAAAAGCTTCTTATAAAGCGGAACTTCCGATCAATTACAGCTACAGCATCCGGGAGATCCAGGCACCGGAACTTTACCTTAGAAACAGTGAGGATACTTACACCTTCACTTTTAAGTTTACCAATGATAAGGAAGAAAAGGTAAACTTTAGCCATACCTTTACAAATAAGCGTGTAAATGCAACGATCGACCTAGTAAAAGAAGACAGCGAGACAGGAAACAGCGCACAGGGAGATGCCGTATTTGAAGGAGCCATTTACGGGCTCTATGCAAGGGAAGACATTAACCATCCGGATGGCAGGAGCGGAGTCCTTTATAAAAAGGACGAGCAGGTAGCTACCCTGACGACCGATAAAGAGGGAAAAGCAAGCGTAAGCAACCTGTATCTTGGAAAGTATTATTTGAAGGAGATCACGCCTCCAGTAGGTTATCTTCTGGACGAAGAGGAGCATGATGTAAACTGTAACTACGAAGGAGACCAGGTAGAGACGGTAAAACGAAATACCGTTTCCAAAGAAGACGTGATCAAACAGCCATTCCAGTTGATCAAAGCAGTGGATAATGATAAGACCGATGCGGATCTTTTAAAAGGTGCCGGATTCTCTGCTTATCTGATCAGCAGCCTGACTGTAAAGGACGATGGAAGCTATGACTTTACAAATGCGACCCCGATCGTTCTTACGGAAGACGGAAAAACAGAAATGTTTACCGATGAACGCGGCTATGCGTGCAGCATCCCGATTCCTTATGGACGCTACATTGTCCGTGAGACCACAACACCGCATAATTTCATGCCGGTAGATGATTTTATCGTAACCGTAACCGAGAACAGCAGCACACCGCAGGTATGGAGAGTCCTTTTGGACGATGAGTTCAAAGCAAAGCTTAAGATCGTGAAACAGGATGATGAGACCAAACAGCCGGTCCTCCTTGCCAATACAGAATTCAAAGTGTACGATCTGGATGCGAAAAAGTATGTGGAACAGGTAACGACCTATCCAAATACGGTTGTCCATAAATCCTATTTTACGGACGAAAATGGTTACCTGATCCTTCCGGAATCCTTAAAATGCGGAAATTACAGGATCGAGGAAGTGAGCGCGCCGGATGGCTACACTCAGAATACCCAGTATGTGGAGATCAAAGTTGACAAGAATACAGCTTATCAGATGGATTCTGTCAGCGGGGATGCCATCATTACCGTAACCTATGAAAACCATCCGGTCAAAGGTAAACTGGTGATCCATAAATCCGGTGAAACCTTAAAATCCTTTAAAAAGGATTTTGTATACGAAGAAACTTCCCTGGAAGGGGCAGAATTTGAAATCTACGCAGCAGAAGATATTTTCACACCGGATCATCAGGTGGACGAGCAGGGAAACCGTCACGTGATCTATGCAAAGGATACCCTGGTAAAAACAGTAACCACTAATAAAAATGGGGAAGCTGTGATCAAAGACCTTCCGCTTGGAAAATACCGTGTGAAAGAAACAAAAGCACCGGCCGGATTTGTCTTAAATCCAGACAGTCAGGAAGTATCCTTTATCTATAAGGATCAGAACACACCGGAGATCGAAGAAAAACTGGAATTTTCCAATGAACGCCAGAAAGTAGAGCTGAGTGTGGAAAAACAGGATGCTGAAACCGGAAAGGCTTTAAAAGGTGCAACCTTTGGATTATATAACAAAGAAGCGATTTCTTCCGGCGACAAGGTGGTCGTAAAAGCAGATACACTGCTTCAGGAGATCACAAGCAACGAAAAAGGTAAGGCAGCGTTTACGCTGGATCTTCCGCTTGGCAGATACTATGTGAAAGAGCTGCAGGCGCCGGCGGGTTATGTATCTTCCGATGAGATCCTGGAATTTGATGCCACATACCAGGGCCAGGACGTAAAAACGATCAAATTAAAATCCGTGAAGAAAAACCGGCCGACAACGGTAGAAGTAACAAAAGCAGATATCACGACCGGAACAGAACTTGACGGGGCTTCCATGAGTGTACTGGATAAGGACGGCAACGTGATCGATTCCTGGACATCCGTAAAGGATTCCCCACATGTGATCAAGCGACTTCAGGTTGGAAAAACTTACATTCTGCGTGAAGAGCTTGCACCATATGGCTACTTACGTGCAACAGACGTAGAGTTTACGATCTCTGATACTGCAGAAGTACAGAAAGTCAAAATGGAAGATGAAGTCCCGGTAGCAAGACTTCTGGTAAACAAGAAAGGGGAATTCTTAGACAGCGTATCCCTTCTTGACAATGCAAAAGGCATGATCGAGCACCTGTTCAACTATGTGACTGGAAACCTGACTGATGTAACCTTCAATGTTTACGCGGCAGAAGCCATCCGTGCAGCAGACGGGGTAAGTGCAGATTATTATGCGGCAGATGAACTGGTCGGCTCCATTACAACAGATGGAAATGGCATCGCCCAGATGGATAACCTCCCGCTTGGACGCTATTACATCGTGGAAAAAGAGACCTCACATGGCTACGTTCTGGATAATGAACCAAGATATGTGGATCTTACATACCGTGACCAGGACACACCTCTGGTTACTTATAGTGCCGACTGGCAGAATGCGCGCCAGAGGGTACAGGTGGAAGTCCTGAAAAAAGAAAAGGACAGTGACAAAGTACTTTCCGGGGCAATCTTTGGCCTCTATGCAGCAGACGACATCGTATCTTCAAAAGGCAAAGTACTCCTTGCGAAAGACACCCTGATCGAACTGAAGACCACAGATGAGGATGGAAAGATCCGCTTTGTTGCAGATCTCCCGGTTGACAGCAGGTACTACATTAAGGAACTTGCCGCCCCGGATGGCTATGTGACAGATCAGGAACCGCAGGAATTCACTTTTGAGTACCAGGGCAGTGGAACCAGTGTTGCAGAGTATGCGTTCACCTTTGAAGATGAACAGACTACGGTAGAACTTTCCAAAGCAGACCTGACGGACAAAAAAGAACTTCCGGGAGCATCCTTAAAGGTAACAGATGAGGATGGAAATACGGTGGATGAATGGGTATCCAAAGAGGAAGCACATATCATCAAGGGTCTTATCGTAGGAAAGAAATACAAGATGACAGAAACAAAGCCGGCAGATGGTTATGTGACTGCGGAAAGTATTGAATTTACGGTTGAGAACACAAAAGAAGTACAGAAACACCAGATGCTTGATGATGTGACCAAAGTGGAAATCAGCAAGAAAGACATTACGGATTCCAGTGAGGTACCGGGAGCAAAACTGATCATCCTGGATAAAGATGGAAAGAAAGTTGAAAGCTGGACGTCCACAGATAAACCGCATATGGTCGAAAAACTCCCGGTAGGCAAATATACCCTTCGTGAAGAGCAGGCCCCGGATGGATACCTCATTGCGGAAGATGTGAAATTTACGGTAAAAGATACTGGAAAAATCCAGAAAGTCAAAATGAAGGACGCACATCCGTATGGAAAACTGGTCATCAAAAAGACCGATTCCACCAGTAAGGCAGCCCTTCCAGGAGCAGAATTTGAACTGCGTGAAAAGGAAAGCGGAAAAGTCGTAGAAAAACTGGTAACGGATAAGACCGGAACAGCGACAAGCGGCAAGATTCCGATTGCTACTTATAAAAATGGAAAAGTAGAGAAAACCGTGGAATATATCCTGGTAGAGACCAAAGCACCAAATGGTTATGAATTAAGCAGCAAAAAAGAAGAGATCCGCTTTGAATACAAAGACGGAAAAACCAAGGTGATCGAGATCGTAAAAGAGATCAAAAATACCAAATCCCCTTCCGGCAGCACACCGACAGGAAACAGCCCGAAAACAGGGGACAGCACCAACATCTGGCTTCCGATCCTTCTGGCAGTCCTTTCTGCCTGCGGCATTGGCGGCGTGATCTGGTATAAGAAGAAAAAAGGAAATTAAGGAATACGGTTCAGGGCTGCTCGATTTACCGGCAGCCCTTTTTCCAGGAAGAATAATCGGAGGTTTGTATGAGACACATAAAAGAAATCATGATCGTGGCAGTCTGCCTGATGGTACTCAGCTTTTGCGTATGTACCGGTTTTGGCATTTACTTTATGTACCGGGAAGGTGTGCAGGAATATGAAGACCTGCGTACATACGTCAAGGAAACAGATGAGGATGACCACACAGAAGGAACAGACGGAAGCGATGGGAAACAGACCGTGGTTGATTTTAAGGCATTAAAAAAGATCAATCCGGATACCGTTGCATGGATCCGGATCCCGGATACCAGCATTGATTACCCGGTAGTCCAGGGAAATGATGACTCCTATTATCTGACACATACTTTTAAAAAGGCAGAACATGTGGCAGGGGCTATTTTTCTGGATTCCGATAACAGTGCCGATTTTTCCGATGACAAGAACATCATTTATGGCCACAATATGAAAGATGGAAGTATGTTCCGCGGACTCCGGAATTTTCTTGACGATGAATTTTTAAAAGAGCACCAGATCCTCTATCTTTATCTTCCGGATGAAGAGGTATGGATCTTTGTAATCGTAAAATGCGAGTATACACCGGCAGATGGAGATGCTTTATTACTTGGAACGCAGGAGGAAGTTCCAACGCTTCTGCTTTCTACCTGTGGAACAGATGCCTCCAAACGTCTGGTCGTATGGTGTGAAAGGCAGGAAGAGAAAGGTGGGCAGATAGGATATTCTGACGAGGAAGCAGAAGTACAGGAAGCCGGGGATGATCTTGCTTTCTTAGATGGGGAGTTTGTGGAAAACGAAACCCATGATTTTATTTAAATGCTTGCAGAAATTTAATGGATAATTTTTGCTGCATATAACATTTTAATTTTCAGGTCTTTCTGGATGGACAGGAACAATCATGGTCTATCCGGAAAGGCCTTTTTTTATTGCAGGAATGGCGTAAAATGGCACTTTGATGGAAATATGATTGCAGAAAAAAGAAGAAAGAAAAGTGATGTTAGTTACGACTACTTTTAAAATTGAGAAGAAAAATGTCGATTTTTCTCGAATTTTGTTTATAAAAACATATGACGTTTTCTGCTATTTCAAGACAAAATGATTGACAAAATATGGAAAAAAAGTTATTCTATAAGAAAGGTAATATTGTAGGAATTTTATATATGAGTGGTTCGTCAAAGACTCATGTATAGGAAGTTCGGTGAAAATCCGACACAGGAACGCTACTGTGATGAGCAAAAGCTACAAGTCAGGTCTATCCCTACAATATTGTGCATCAACCCTCGGTTTCAGGGCGGCACAGGTATTTTGTGACTGGGTCGTGCCATGCGTAGGGTGCGGCTTATTTTTTTTACAAGAAAAACCACACGTTACCATCACATCTCAGAACACCAGGATATTCCCAATACGGGAGAGGAGGAGAAAGGCAGATCCAGACTCGTGATCTGTATGGGACAGAAACCGCTGTCCTAAGGAGGAACTACAAGAAATGAGTATTCAAAAAGAAAAGGAGAGAACAAAATGAGAAAAACATTCAAAAAATTAGCAGCCGTAGCATTAGCCTCCGCAATGACATTAAGCTCCAGCGTAATGGCGTCTGCAGCAACCATGAACGTTTATGTAAGAAAGTGGACACAGACTAGTTCAACAAATACTTACGAAGGAACCGTAACACCGAATCCGTTTGGCTTGAATCCGGTGGTAAAAGTAAAAGGTGTAACTTCTGGTATGACTTATAAAAAAGCTCTTGAGCTGGCAAAAAATGAGGGATTAAACACTACATGGGATACAAAAAATCCGAATTATCTTACAGCCGTTGAATATGACGATTTTCTGTGGAAAAACAATGGTGCAAATCATAATGTAAATAAAGATGGTGATACTGTTATTGGTGCTATCTGGAAAGGTGATTCCTGGATGTGGTATAAAGGCAATAATCTTTATTATGATGTTGCAAAATATCCAGAGACTACATTAGGAGAAACATTAGTTCCGGATGGCTTAACAGATAGTGATGAATTTTCTATGGTATTAAGCTACGATCATTCTGAGTTTTCTTGGGGGACTCCAGCAACAGAGGATAATCAGTAATGAAAAGAAAGTATTTAGCGATTTTCTTAAGTCTTACAATGGCATTTACGGCAGCGAGTCCGGTAATGGCTTCTTCAGATGAAAGCCAAATTGTGGAAGAGACCTCAGAAGAAGATATGTTGTCAGAAAATTCAGTTGACGATGACATAGAAGTCTCCTTATCTTCAGAAGATGAGGTTGATGCTATAGAGATGAATATAGACGAAGAACAGACTGATGGTTATGAGGGTGCAAAATTTTCTGACACATCTGACACAATAGAGGATTTCCAAGATGGAAGTACCACTGATTTAACAGCAGATGTTGCTGAAGCGACAGATGATGATTGGATACCATTGGAAAAGGAAGCCAATATTTCCTTCAAATATGATGAAAGTAGTAAGACATTATATTTTAAATGCTCTGGAACTGCAGAAATGCCTGATAATAATAACTACGGAAGTACAGCTCAATGGGCAGTTGCATTAAAAAATAAAACAGAAGAGGTTGAAAAGGTTGTAATAGGTGATGGTATTACTAAAATAGGAGAAAATAATTTTGATAATACTAATGCTGAATGGAAAAATTTGAAAGAAGTGGATCTTGCTTCTACAGTTACAACCATTGGTCATGCTTCATTTTATAAAGTTGCTACTTTGCAGACAATCAATTTAAATAATATAGAGAAAATTGAACAAGGTGGATTAGCGGAGACTGGCATAGAGCAAGCCGTGTTTGAAAAAGAGCAGGTTGAAATAGGAGGGGCAGCATTTGGAGATTGTCCTAATTTGAAATCTGTGTCTGTAAAAGGAATTACAAATTGGGGTGATGCTTCTTTTTCGGGATGTAAAAGTCTTACAACATTTCAATGTGAGAAATCTATTGAAGTGATACCGAGTCAAACATTTATGGATTGTGCTGCTTTATCAACGTGTTCTATTGTAGGTGTAAAAGAAGTTGGCTCATCTGCATTTACAAGATGTACAGCTTTGGCAACGTTTGATTTTTCAAATGTAGAGCAGGTAGGCGCGAGTGCTTTTAAGAGCGCTGGTTTGACAAAGGTTGCTTTTGAGACTAAAGATATAACATTAGCGTTTGGTTCATTTAAAAATTGTGAAAATCTAATAGGCATTTGTTATCCTGGTAATAAAGAGGAGTGGGAGAATGTTTCTTCAAAAGCAAAAGTTCCGGATACAACAGTAGTCCATTGTAAGGCTGACACAGTAGAAGCAAAAGCAGCAACTTGTACAGAAGATGGTTGGAAAGAAGTAGGCGTTTGTAAAGTATGCGGTGAGCATTATTCTTATCCAACTGATGAAAATAAGATCCCTGCAACCGGACATACATGGTCAGAGGATTATGTGGTAGATAAGGAAGCTACCTGCACAGAAGCTGGTGAGAAGAGTAAGCACTGTACAATCTGTGATGCAAAAGAAGATGTACAGGAGATTCCGGCCCTTGGACATGATTTCGTTTCCAAAGTAACCAAGAAAGCAACCTGTACAGCAGATGGTACTCTTACTTATACCTGTAGCAGATGCAACGAAACAAAGACCGAAACTATTAAAGCAACAGGACATAAGTGGAGCAACTGGAAAAGAACAACAGCAGCTACAGTATTTAAACCAGAAGTTCAGACCAGAAAATGCTCTACATGCAATAAGAGTGAGACTAGAAATGTTGGCAAAAAGCTTGCGCCGAAGGCAACTCTTAACGCTTCTACTGTAACCTTAAAAGTAAAACAGTCTACTTCCAGACTTAAAGTTACCAGACTTGCAAAAGGTGATTATGTGAAATCCTGGAAATCTTCTAATAGAAAGATTTTCACAGTAAGCGGCAAGTCTAACGGAACCTGCAAGATCACTGGCAAAAAGAGTGGAACTGCGAAACTGCAGATTACCCTTGCCAGTGGACTGAAGAAGACCGTTAAGGTAAGAGTTCAGACAGCAGCAGTAAAAACCTCAAAAATCACAGTATCCAAAAATGTAACTGTTCGGAAAGGAAAGAGAGTGACACTGAAGCCAGTCGTAACTCCATTCACATCCCGTCAGAAGGTTACTTATACAAGTTCCAACAAAAAGATTGCAACCGTTTCTTCCAAGGGCGTTGTAACCGGAAAGAAAAAAGGTACTGTAAAAATAACAGTAAAATCCGGATCTAAATCCGTTAAAGTAACTGTCAAGGTAAAATAATTAAAAGTTGAAAAGCTCTTCTTCCGTGAGGAAGAGGAGCTTTTTTTAAAGGAATGACAAAATGAAAAAAATAAAATTGTGGAAAAGGATAGCCAGCTGGCTGCTTGTTTTTCTTCTTGTATTACAGCTTCCTGTAAATGCCTTTGCGGGAGAATGGGTAGATAATACACCATATTCATCTAAAGAAAATTTTACAGATGAGCAGGATATTTCAGAAGAAAGTGATTCATCAGGTGATCAAACCGATGTAGAAGAAGCGTCAGATTCGGAAGACCAGATTGATATCGAGGAAGAGATTCCGACAGAAGAATCGTTTGACGTAAGAGAGGAAACTGACACTAGTGCTGATCTGGATACGGAAGAATCTTTTGCAAGTGAATTTACAGATGAAGATGAATTCACGGATGGAAGTACTGCACTTTTCAGTGATGGAACAGACCAGTCCGAAGATGGTACTGCAAAAGAAGAAATACAGGTAACTGTCAGTATCAGCAAAGATGGAAAATTTCTTAATGATAAAGACGGAAATCCAATGGCAGGACGCACCGTGACCTTAACTGGTCAGTCTTCTTATACCATGGACGATGCTTTGAAAGCAGCACATGACTTGTATTACCCAGGTGGAGCAGAAGCTGGGTATGATTTCCATGAAGATGAAACTGGAAATTATGATGGTTTAATTTATAAGCTCTGGGGGTATGACAGAAATTCGGTTCCTGGCATTCGATACGCACGAAATAATGATTGTAAAAATTATCAGGAATCACTCACACAGAGCGTTATTGATGGGGACAGCCTGAATTTTTATATTGAGCAGCGAAAAAAGCAGGATAGATTGGCTTTTTTTACAGAAACAGAGGAAACGATTACACAGGATGAACATGCAGAATTGCATTTACGCCAAAGTAATGTAAATGGAACCGCATTTTCAGAATGCAGCGGGGCATCTATCTATATAGATGGTGTAAAACAGGATGGCCTGATTACAGATGAATCTGGAAAAGTTACGCTTCCTTCTCTGGAAGTAAGAGATACGCCATATTTTATCACAGCAGAAAAACTGGTGGAAACATCTGATGGATCTATGGTGACTGCAATTTCAGCTGCCTATATAAATATCAGGGTTGTTTCTGCGACAGGACAGACAGGGGATTATATCAATCGTGTAAACTTAAAGGTTGCAGATGGCGATACCCAGAAAGAGTATCAAATAGATGCTCCGGATGGGGAGAAGATATTTATGCTTCCATCAGAATTGAGTCATGGAAATATTTATCTGAGCGTAGATAAAAAAGAGTCCATTCCGGAAAATTGTTCGATCTATGCAGTATACACGAATCCTTCAGATGAAACCGTATGCCGGGTTAAACTGCAGGAAGGATCCTTTATATTTTTAAAAAATACTAGCGTAAAATACAGCTATAAAGCTATCCGTTCGGTCAAACTTGAAGTACGCCAGAATGGAAGCATGATACAGGCTGTACAGATTCCGATTTCATATAAAACACATCTTCGTGAATTAACAGTGAAGAATTCATGGGGGCATGAAAGTGAATGTGATTTAAAAGATACTTTAGATGATCAACAGTTTGAAATTTCTGTCCCACAAAATACAGAATATATTGATATTGGTGGATGGGCTTCTGGATGGGGGTATCTTTCTGAAAACCCAGATCTTATATCTATAGAGGGAGTAGAACTTACTAATACAGGCATGGGTACATTAAGATTTACTCCAGACTGGAAGCAATATAGTGAATATAAAGTGTATATTACGTTGCCTGAAAATGATGAAAAATATATTTTTGAGGCTACAAAATATACGCTTATTATCACTCCTGGAGACATTGATTACACACCGATTCTCTCCTATCAGGGGCAGGAGCCTGGCAGATATGGTGTTATGCAGAATGATGAAGCGGAGTCCTTTGTAATAAAGCCCGATGTACTTCGGGCAGATGAGGGAAAACTTTCATATCAGTGGTATCAGGGAAATACATCTGACCAGATGGAAGAGATTAAAGGTGCTGTGGCATCATCCTATCAGGTAGCAACAGATAAACCTCATTATTATAATTATTACAAATGTATTGTTTCCTATGAGATAGATGGAAAAACTTATTCTGCTGAAAGCGGCTTATATCGTGTAAGGGTATATCCTCTGACTTTGGAGGCTCCACAGATCACAAAGCAGCCAGCAGATATAACCGGGGTGAAGGGAACACCGCAGCAGGATAAATTATCTGTAGAACTTTCTGATATAAATCAGCCGGACGTTGATGTGGAATATCAATGGTATAAAAATACAGAAAAGAATATCACAAATGGAACACTGATTCCAGGTGCAACGGAATCTTCCTATGAACCGGATATAAAAGAGGCAGGAAAGACTTATTATTACTGCAGGATCCGGTATCAGCTGGATGCACGTACTCAGAAAAAAGATAAGACGATAAACAGTGCATTTGTATATTCAGATACCGCCTGTGTCACTGTCACAGAAGCTCCTCTTCCATGGGAAGGAAACGGAACGGAGAGTTCCCCATATCTCCTTAAAACAGCTTCAGATGTGAAAAATCTGCGTGACAAAGTAAATACAGAGGGATTTTCCTTTGAAAATACATACTTCCAGCTTACGGAAGATATCACCCTGCCAACTGGATGGAAGCCTATCGGTGTGACCAGGGACGGAAAAAAGGATTTGCAGAACGGTGCCAACCTTAATGCATTCAGCGGTATCTTTGATGGAAACAACCATACAGTGACTATCCCGGAAGGTGGTCTTCCGCTGTTCGGATACGTGCGGAATACCAGAATTAGAAATCTGAACATCTATGGAACAAAGATCGCTGGTTATGGTCTGGTCAACAACTTTGAAGGTGTCGGACTCTCCGGAACGGCTGTTGAGATTGACAATGTTACTTTGAAGAGTGGATCCAGCACTCTGAAAGCAGGACTTCTGGGTGCGAACAAGACCATGAGTCCTTATGCCGGATGTTCTTCTTCATTTGAAGCAACAGTACGGAATTGTACCATTGAAAAGGATGTTGTCATTGGATATGACAAAGATATGAATGAAATCGGTGCGATTGCCGGCCGTATGCAGGGTACCGTGGAAAACTGTGTAAGTTATGCCACCGTTTACGGAAGCAGTTATGTAGGCGGTATTATCGGAACCAGGGACAATGCCATGGGAAACTGTTCTGTGATCGGCTGTAAATTTTATGGCACCGTAGAGGCTTCCAGTGAAGTGGCTGGTGGTATTGCAGGTGGCGGTTATGACAATTCTACAGCCCCGAACGGATGCAAGATTACTATCAACAGTTGCAGTGCAGAGGGAAGCATCACCGGTTCTGACAAGGTGGGAGGAATCCTTGGTGGAGACCTCTATGTGGCACAGACCTGGAATAACTGCACTTATACCTTTAAGAACAATTCCTTTACAGGAAAGGTACAGGCAACAAAGGCAGACGCAGCATATGTAGGAGGTATCATTGGTTTTTATGACAGCCTGAACCGGATTGATGACATCACCAACAATTATTATGCAAAAGACTGCGGGGCAGATAAAGGGATCGGTTTTGTAAGATACATTGATACCAACTGTCTGACCCATGAGACGGCAAGCGGAGCCACTTATGTCAATACAGAAAAAGAAACCACCAGCTGCCCGAAGGTGGAAGGCTGCGGATGGCAGATCGGATATAACCGGACGGATGATCCACTGGGGGCAGACCAGGAAAAACTGGTCTCTACAGAAGGCCTGCGTGTTTATGTAGATTCCCTGGAGCTGACTGGTGATTACCGGACAGAGTTTTACCTTGGGGAGGACCTGGATCTCAGTGGAATGAAAGTGGTTGCTGTGATCAGTGACGGAACCAGACAGGAGCTTTCGCTGACAGATCTTACCATAGAGGGATATAACAAGGATAAACGTGGGGAACAGAAACTGAAAATTTCCTATAAGGAAGCATTCGTGGAACTGACAGTCAGGGTATTGAAAAAAGATGCCGGCACGATCACGGTAAGCTTTACGCTTCTTGGAGACTCTGTTCATGGCAGTACAAAGGAGAATCAGGAACACACCCTGCGAAAAGGAAATCTGGATACCTGGATCGCAGCAAAAGATTACACGATCGATGGAAATGCCAACGTCCTGGAACTCTTAAAAGAAGTGCTGTCCAAAAATGGAATGAGCTGCCGCACATTAAGGGATGAGACCTACATTGCCGGAATCACGAAGGATGGTCAGGAGCTTGCAGAATTTTCCAATGGACAGAACTCCGGCTGGATGTATACCTTAAACGGAATCCATCCGGACCTTGGCGTGAAAGAGCAGTACCTGGAAGACGGGGATGAGATCATCTTCCATTATACGGATGATTATACCCTGGAGCATGACCATGTATGGGACAGCAAATGGACATCTGATAAGACCGCTCACTGGCATGAGTGCGTTGCCATGTACGGAAAATGTGACATCACGGATAATACGAAAAAGGGTGGCTACCAGAAACATTCCTATGGAAAAGGAAAGCAGATCAAGGCTGCTACTTATAAGACAACCGGACTGATGAGATATACCTGTCAGGTCTGCGAATACGAAAAGACGGAAACGATTCCTGTAATTGCACATACGCATAAATACACCTGGAAAACTACGGCAAAAGCTACGGTATTCCGTCCGGCGAAGCAGGAAGGAACCTGTTCCCTCTGCGGTAAAAAACAGACACGGAACTATGGAAGCAAATTAAAGGCGGCCATAAAACTGAACGTATCCTCCATTACCCTGCGGCGGAAACAGGCCACCACAAAGGTGAAGGTTTCTATGGCATACGGGGATTCCATAAAGTTCTGGGCTTCCAGCAACAAAAAGATCGTGACCGTTGATAAGAAAGGAAAGATCAAAGCCGGAACCAAAACAGGAACGGCAAAGATCACCGTTACCTTAAAGAGTGGAAAGAAAGCGACTCTGAAAGTAAAAGTCCAGACTGCAAAGGTAAAGACTACGAAGATCAGCGGCCTCAAGAAAAAACTGACCATCAAGAAAGGAAAGAGTGTTACTTTAAAACCAGTGGTCAGCCCGATCACTTCCCAGGAGAAAGTGACCTACCGTTCTTCCAACAAGAAGATTGCAACAGTCAGCTCGAAGGGCGTGGTTAAAGGCCGGAGAAAAGGAACCGTTACCATCACAGTTAAATCTGGAAAGGTGACAAAAAAGATAAAAATTACAGTTAAGTAAACAGAGTAAGGGTGTAAAAGGTATCAAAAATCAAATAGTGTTTTTGGTACCTTTTCATCCGATAGAGGATAATTATGAAGCAACTGAAAAAAATATATTGGAAACGGATCGGGGTAATAGGAATCAGCTGTTTTATGCTTTTGTGGAGCTGTCTCCTTACGGGCTGTGGAATCGGGAAAGGGGATTCCGGAAAGCCTGCTGCCTGTACCATTTCGATAGACTGCCAGACGATCCTTGACAATATCGGTGATCTAAAAGAAACCAAAAAAGAATTTGTCCCGGAAGACGGCTGGATACTTCCGGAAATGGAAGTTAAATTTACTACGGGCGATACCGTATTTGACATCTTAAAAAAGATCTGTGGGGAAAAGGACATCCAGCTCTCTTCCAAATATACCCCGTTATATAAAAGCTATTACGTGGAAGGCATCAATCAGCTTTATGAATTTGACTGCGGAAAAAATTCTGGCTGGATGTACAGTGTAAATGGAGAGTTCCCGAATTATGGGGCTTCCAGTTATAAGCCCAAAGATGGGGATAAGATTGAATGGAAGTATACCTGCAATCTTGGAAGTGATGTTGGAAACCCATACAAAGATAAGAAGTAAAGAAATTGTGAAAAATAGTTAAACTGGTATGAGATAAAGGCCAGAAACATTGGCGAACATTGACAGAAATAAGGCGTATCGTTATAATTAGAATAACAAAAAAATCGAGCGTGGTTCGGCTGATGGCAGCCGATTTAAGGAAATCCGGTGCGATTCCGGAGCTGCTTTTCCCTGTGTGAAATGTATCGAATGAAAAACGCCTTATGAAAGCATTTTGAGCCAGTATATCCAACACGTCAGGCAAAGAATACAAACATGTAAAAGATATACAGTTTGTATGATCCGAACGTTGGAAAGGAGATCATATGTGCTCACAAAATGATAAAGCAACATGGAGTATACTGCGATTTAATCATTGTACATTTACGGCACAGCTTGCCAGTATGCAAAGAAACAAACAGGTAGCAGCAATTCCTGAAAAATATATTTATATTGATGATTGTTGTTATAAGGGCAACGGGAAAATAAAAGAGATAATCCTGCCATCCGGCTGCAGAATCATAGGAAAGGAAGCTTTTGCAAGCTGCCAGCTCCGTAAGCCCGTTGTATTCCCACAGACCGTTAAAGAAATCAAAGAGAGTGCTTTTTCGGAAAATCATTCTCTCAGAGAAGTAACATTTCCGGCATCTTTGGAAATTTTAGGAGATTATAGTTATAAAGGATGCACAGCCCTTAAAACGGTAGCATTTGAAACCAGTTCAGAATGCCGCAGGATTCCGGAGTGCTGTTTCCATTCCTGCACGCAGTTAAGTAAAGTGGTATTCCCGGAGCATTTAAAGAGTATAGGAAGAAGAGCTTTTTACCGCTGTAAGGAATTAAAGGAGATCACGCTGCCGGATACACTGGAAGAAATTGGTCTGGAAGCCTTTTACTTCTGTGGCTTTGAAACCATAGTCTTACCAAAAGAAATTAAAAAATTAGATCAGAGGGCCTTTTTCGGATGTAAGAAATTGAAAGAGGTATATATTCCGGAAAATATCATGTATCTTGGAGAGGAAGCCTTTCATGGATGCAACCGGCTGGAATATCTGGAGATACATCATGATCCTGAGCATATTGGCTCAAAGATCGTGAACAAAAACTGCACGATACGTTGCAAAAAGGGAAGCAAAGTGGATTTGTACTGTGAAGAGCAGGGATTAAAGAGGGAGTACATTTAAACGTGTTATCAACAAATAAGACCGAGAAAAGAAACAGACAGCCTGCGGATCAATCCATCATTGATGCTTTTTCCACATGCCATCCATTTTTGAATTTTTTTTATTTTGCTGTAGTACTGTTATTTACTATGTTTAATCAGCATCCCGTCTTTATCTGCATTTCTTATGCGGGTGCTTTGTCTTATTCCATCTTTCTGCTTGGAGGAAAAAGGACACTTAGGCAAAGCTTTCTCTTTACCCTTCCCAGTCTTTTGATCGTGGCTCTTCTGAATCCACTTTTCAATCATTATGGGGTCACGATGCTATATTATGTAGAAAGCAGTGGAAACTGGATCACTTTGGAGGCCTTAGTCTATGGAGTAGTCCTTGGAGCGGTCATGTTCGTAGTGATCCAGTGGTTTTCCTGTTATAATAAAGTTATGACAAGTGATAAATTTATTTACCTGTTTGGAAGGCTGATACCGGCCCTTTCTCTGATCCTTTCCATGGCACTTCGCTTTGTCCCCAGATTTACGGGGCAGCTGAAAGTGATCCGGAACGGTCAGAAATCCATGGGAAGGGATGTTTCAGAGGGCAGTCTTTTTAACCGCATCCGTGCGGGATTTAATATGCTGTCGATACTGGTCACATGGGCTTTGGAAAATGCCATAGAGACTTCGGATTCCATGCGGAGCAGGGGATATGGATTAAAAGGAAGGACTGCTTTTTCCATTTACAAGTTTACAAAAAAAGATAAGGGGCTTCTGGCAGTGATGGCAGCTTTATTCCTTGTATTTGCCACTGGCTGTATGAATGGGGCTTCTTATGCAAGTTATGATCCCCGTATTTTACTTGCTGGTTTTACCATTCAGGGGCATCAGGCTCCGGTATCTGTTCCAGTAGTTGAAGCAATGCTTACATACATCTGCTTTGCATGTTTTTGTTTCCTTCCGGTGATCCTGGATGTGACGGAGACCATCCGTTTTGCCAGAAGCCGGAAGCATTGTGAAACAGATCTGGATATGACTTACAAAAAAATCTACGAAACTCTGGAACAGGAAGGATAATGATTATGAATCTTGTAGAAGTAAAGGAGTTTAGCTTCGCATACCCGGAATGTTCCAGGAAGGTTCTGGATCATGCGAATCTGAAAATAGAAGAAGGAACGTTAAATGTGATCTGCGGACGGAGCGGATGCGGCAAAAGCACGCTGCTGCGCCAGTTAAAAACCGTGCTGGCCCCGGTTGGAAAGTCAGAGGGAGAAATCTTTTACCGGGGAATGCCGCTTTCGGGGATTGACCACCGGACACAGAGCCAGGAGATCGGTTTTGTCATGCAGAACCCGGATAATCAGATCGTAACGGATAAAGTCTGGCATGAGCTTTCCTTTGGACTGGAAAGCCTAGGATATGACAATGCGACCATCCGGCTGCGGGTTGCGGAGATGGCCAGCTATTTTGGTATCCATCAATGGTTTTATAAAAATGTCTCAGAGCTGTCGGGAGGGCAGAAGCAGATCTTAAACCTGGCTGCGATCATGGCAATGCATCCGTCCCTTTTAATACTGGATGAGCCTACGTCTCAGCTGGACCCCATCGCTGCTTCTGATTTTCTGGAAACCGTAAAAAAGATTAACCGTGATATTGGAACAACGGTGCTCCTTACGGAACACCGGCTTCAGGATATCATCCCTTATGCGGATAGGGTATTTGTCATGGATAAGGGGAATGTTTATCTGGAAGGAACTCCCAGGGAAATCGGGGTAAAATTAAAGGAACAAAAACATGGCATGTTTCTTTCCATGCCGATTCCTATGCAGATCTATGGTGAGACAGACAGTCAGGCAACCTGTCCGCTGACAGTCAGTGAGGGAAGACAGTGGCTCTCCCGTTACTGTAACGAAAAAGGAATTGTTTCGGATAGTCAGCGAAAGAGCGAAAGCACTGAAAAAGTCAGATACACAAAAACAGATAGTTCGAAGAAAGAATTGTCCATTCAGGCGAAAGATGTCTGGTTCCGGTATGAAAAGGACAGTCCGGATGTTGTCCGAGATCTTTCCCTGGAGGTAAAAAAGGGAGAGTTCTATGCACTGGTAGGTGGAAACGGTACGGGAAAGAGCACTACGCTGTCTCTTTTAAGCCGGGTGCGATGTCCATACCGTGGGAAGATACTTCTGGAAGGGCGGGATATCCGTTCGTATAAAGACCGGGATCTGTATTGTGGGCTTTTGGGAGTCATGCCGCAGAACCCACAGAGCATTTTCTTAAAGAAAACAGTCCTGGAAGATTTGTATTCTGTGATCGGGGGCAGGAGAGAAAAAATGTCTTCGGAATATCAGATCCATATGAAAAAAGAAAAGGCTATAGAAGGGATCGTAAGCCTTACCAGGCTGGAAGGGCTTCTGGAAAGACATCCTTATGATCTGAGTGGCGGGGAACAGCAGAGGCTGGCACTTGCCAAAGTCCTTTTGCTTCGACCGAGGATTCTCCTGATGGATGAACCTACGAAGGGAATGGATGCAGAATATAAAGAAGAGATTGGAAAGATCTTAACCCGGCTGAAACAGCATGGCCTGACGATCTTTATGATCTCCCATGACGTGGAATTTGTTGCAGAATACGCGGACAGGGTAGGCCTGTTTTTTGAGGGAAACATCGTTACCAGCCAGAATACCCGGGAGTTTTTTGCCGGAAATAATTTCTACACAACCGCAGCAAACCGGATGGCAAGGCATTTGTTTCCGGAAGCTGTGACCGGAAAGGATGTGGTTACGTGCTTACAGAGCAGCAACTGGACCAGTTTATAGATGAATTCTGGGAAGACACCCCAAATGAAGCACAGGAAGAGGAAACGGCAGAAGATCTGGAAGAATATACCCTTCCCTCCGATGGGATAATCATCCGGCAGATGGAAAAGAAGGGGAAAGTGAACCGGAGGACCTGGTTTGCCCTTGCTCTGATGCTTTTAGTCGTTCCGCTGCTTTTGTATCTGTCGGTCAGGTTTTTTCATGGAAGGAAATATCTGATATGCAGCCTGATCGTGATCGTGGCTGCAATGCTCCCGTTTTTTATGATGTTTGAAGGGCGCAAACCAAAAGCACGGGAAATCATGGTGATCTCTGTCCTTGCAGCAATCGGTGTCGCAGGCAGGGCTGCCTTCTTTATGGTACCCAGTTTCAAACCGGTGGCTGCTATTGTGATCCTTACCGGTGTGTCTTTTGGGGGAGAGGCGGGGTTTCTCGTTGGCTGTCTTATCATGATGTTATCCAACATGTTTATGGGACAGGGTCCCTGGACACCATGGCAGATGTTCTCTTTTGGCATCATCGGGTTCCTGGCAGGAATTCTTTACCAGAAAGGAATCTTAAAAGCAAGGAAGCGGGATCTTTGTATCTATGGGTTTTTAAGTGTGGTCCTGATCTACGGCGGGATCATGAACCCGGCAAGCATCCTGATGTCTTATGGGTATATCACACCGGCCAGCCTGGTTGCTTTCTATATTTCAGGAATCCCGGTGGACCTGGTGCATGCACTGTCAACCGTGATCTTTTTATGGTTTTTGAGTAGGCCGCTTCTTGAAAAACTGGAACGCATTAAGAAAAAATACGGGCTGATTGAGTCCGGGAAAGAGGAAATGCTTTGATCTATGTCAGCCATTTGCTTTGCGATGAAGATATGAAAGAAATCTGCGGTCAGTATGGAGCCGGTGTGGAAAGTATCGAGTTTTCCATATCTGACAATCTGGACCAGCTGGAAAGAAAAATAGAACGGTATCAAAAAAGGCTGGGGCAGATGGGAAATCCGCCGCTTACCCTGCATGGGCCTTTCCTGGATTTAAACCCGGCATCTTTTGACAGCCAGATAAGGAAAGTGACGATGGAGCGGTTTGACCAGTGTTACCAGGCAGGGATCCGCCTTGGGGCAGAAAAGATCGTATACCATTCCGGGATGATCCCGATGGTATATTTCCGGGAAGGCTGGGCAGAGCAGACGGGCCGGTTTTTCCGGGAGTTTTTAAAAGACCGGGAAGGCCCTGAGATCGTCATGGAAAATGTCCTGGATGAAGACTGGCGGCTTCTTTTGGATGTATACAGGCTCGTGGATTATCCAAACTTTAAGCTGTGTCTGGATATGGGGCACGCACACTGCTATTCGGAAATTTCTGTCCTCGAATGGGCGAAGGAACTTGCTCCATATGTCGGGCATGTCCATATCCATGACAATGCAGGGGACAGGGATTCCCATTTGGGCTTAGGAAAGGGCACAATTCCATGGGAAAAGGTTTTAAAACTTCTTCCCTGCACAAAGGAACGGACCTGGACGATAGAATGTTCCAATAAAGAAGATGTGATTCTTTGCATAAAACAGATAAACGAAAAAATGAGGGGGAAATTATGAACAGATTAAAAAAACGGACATGCCAGTTTCTGGTGTTAGTTACCACAGTGGGGCTTTTGACAGGCTGCGGGGGCGGAACCCCAAAGCTGGAAGATGCACTGAAAAAGACAGCTGCTTATGAACAGGAAACCGTAACTTCACCGGCATCAGATACCCTGGGTGGGGAATGGACAGTGATCGCACTTGCCCGTTCAGGAGAAACGGTAGATGAAAACTATTTTGAAAAATACCGGGCCAATCTTGAAAAACGTGTCAAAGACCAGGAAGGCGTGCTCAGCGATAACCGTTATACCGAGTATTCCAGGGCAGTCATGGCCCTGAAATCCATAGGGAAAGATCCGACAGATATTGGCGGTTACGATATTGAAAAGCCGCTGGAAGATTTTGATGCAGTGGTCTCCCAGGGATTAAACGGTGCCATTTATGCACTGATCGCCTTAAATGCCGATGACCCGGATGCCAATAAAGACGGGGAACTAGAACAGAAATATCTGGATTACATATTGGAACGGGAAAAAGCAGATGGCGGATTTTCCCTGGATGATAACGCCAAAGACGGGGATGTGGATCTGACCGCCATGACACTGCAGAGCCTGGAACCATACCAGGATGAAGAAGATGTAAAGGAAGTCATTGACAAGGGTGTGGAATTTCTGGCAGATATACAGGACGATGATGGCGGTTATACCGCATTTGGCGCAAAGAGCTCAGAATCTATTTCCCAGACCGTGATCGCCCTCAGTGCGGTAGGCGTAGACTGCAATGAGGATGAACGCTTCCAGAAAGATGGAAAAGGCCTGTATGATACCCTGATGACTTTTTATCAGAAGGATGGAAGTTTTAAACATACCCTGGACGGGGAAAGCAACCCCATGGCAACAGACCAGGGATTCTGTGCACTGGTGGCTTACCAGCGTTACCAGGATAAGGAAAACAGTTTTTTTGATATGACAGACCACAGATAAGGATGGAGGAAAAAATGCCGCAGAAAATAACAGAACTCCAGGATCAGCTGGAGAAGATCATTAAAGGAAAAAAAGAAATTACAGATAAGATTCTCATGGCAGTGCTCGCAAAAGGGCATGTGCTTCTGGAAGATGTGCCCGGTGTCGGCAAGACAACGACCGCACTGGCACTGAGCCGTCTTATGGGAATGGAATTTAACCGTATCCAGTTCACCCCGGATGTTGTCCCTTCCGATGTGACCGGATTTACCATGTACGACAAACAGAGCGGACAGTTCTCCTATCATGAGGGAGCGGTCATGTGCAACCTTTTACTGGCAGATGAGATCAACCGTACTTCCAGTAAGACCCAGTCTGCCCTTCTGGAAGTAATGGAAGAAGGAAAGGTGACGGTAGACGGGGAAACCCATTGTGTGCCATCCCCGTTTGTAGTCATTGCCACAGAAAACCCGGTGGGCTCTTCCGGTACACAGCTCCTTCCAGAATCACAGCTTGACCGTTTTATGATCAGTGTCAGCATGGGATATCCGGATCACCAGAGCCTGGTCGAACTGTTACGGGACAGACAGAAGGAAAATCCCCTGGAAAATGCAAAGACCGTAGTCACCCGGGATGAGGTGCTGAAACTCCAGAAAGAGGTACAGGAGATCTATGTAGCAGACCAGGTGCTCGACTATGTGGCAGACCTTGCGGAAGCTACAAGGAAACATGTGCTGATCACGCTGGGATTAAGCCCGCGTGGAACCCTGGCACTGGTAAGGATGGCAAAAGCAGCTGCTTACATGAAAGAAAGGGATTATGTCATTCCAAAGGATGTGCAGGAGGTATTCAAGGACGTTGCGGCACACAGGATGATTCTGGATTCCAAGGCAAGGTATCAGGAAAAAACTGCCCGTGAGATCCTCTCGGAGATCCTGTCAGAAGTGCCGGAACCGAAGGTGGAAGGATGATAAAGAACAGGATCCTGTGGCTTTTGTGGCTGGTCTGCATGGCAGGAGCAGCAGTAATTACAGGCACATGGCTTTTTGCAGCGGTTCTTTTGCTCACCGTTCTTATTTTGATCTTTTCTGCAGGGAGTGTGGTTTTGTCCGGAAAAAAAGCCGTTATCAAACTGCATCTCCCAAAGGCATCAGAGAGAATGGAGTGTTTCCATGGAAAAATGTATTTGGAAAATCAGTCTGCATGGCCGGTATTTGGCGGGGCAGGAGTGCTCAGATGGGAAAATCTTTTTACCGGGGAAAAAGGGGTGATCCCGATTTCCTTTTCCCTGGGAGGAAAGGAAAAGCAGGTCATTGAATTTGAGGCTGGAAGCAATTGGTGCGGCTGTATCAGATTTTGTTTTTCTGACTGGAAATGCCAGGATTTTTTTCGTGTCTTTTCTTTAAAAAGGAAAGCTGATACATGCGCTTATACCGTTGTAATGCCGGAAAGACAAAAAGGTGAGCTTTCCCTTTTTACAAGGGAAGGATTCGACATGGAAAGTTTCCGCTATTCCGGAAGCCGCCCGGGGGACGATCCGGGAGAAACTTATGACATCCGGGAATATCGTTCCGGTGACAGTATCCGGCAGATCCACTGGAAGTTGTCCGGAAAGCTGGATGACATTATGATCCGGGAAAAAAGCTTCCCGGTGGATGATACGGTACTGATTCTGGCAGAAGCATTTCAGGCAGACCGGGATCCGCAGCGTGCGGAAACGGTGGCAGAAGTCTTTTCAGCAGTCCTTCAGAGCTTTATGGAAAAGAAGATCTCCTGCCAGGCCGGAGTCTATGACCACAGCACTGGGAAGTTCCGGCTGGAGAAGATTCGTACAGAAGAGGACCGCGAAAACATCCTGTACCGCTTCCTGCGTTATGGAAGTGATGCAAAAACACCGGTCACAGTACGGGAATATCTGAAAGACCCGGGAATACAGAATTTTGCAAACTATGTATATATAACCGGCGACCCGCAGGACAAAGAAGCAGAACTCCTGGCAGCAAAGGGAGAAGTGACTATCGTAGGATGCGGCACAGGCGGCAGAGACAGTGGAGGAGAACAGGTATTATGGAAATACGGATCACAGAATCCAAAAGACAGTCAAAAACAGCATATGGAAAACAACTGTCCGGTATCCTGCTGGAAACTGCACTGATCTGGCTTAGTGCAGGCGGAGGGCTCCTGCTTTTTATGAGTGTCCTTACTGAGCAGGAACGCATGGCACCGATTTTGGGAAGCGTGCTTCTTATGGCAGTGTTCTGTACTGCAACAGAAAGAATGGGAAAATATGGGCTTTATGGACGGCTGGGACTGGGAATGGTTTCCATCGCAGGGATCTTCCTGTTCCATGGACAGCTCTTAGACGGCATGGCATTATACTGGAATGATATGGCAGACATCCTGGGAAGCCGGGCAGGAATTTACCTCAAAAGGTTTGAGACTGCCGGGATACAGGGAGGGGATGCCGCCCGCATGGTATTCCTTATTTATCTTGGAATGGCAGCGGCAGTCTGCGGATTTCTTATCCTGAAATTGAAGTTTTATCTACTGGTGCTTGCTTGGGCTCTGGTACTTCCTGTCCTTTCGGGAATCCTTGGTATGGAACCGGATGCAGGCACAGGAGTTATTTTTTACATGGGGATCCTTTTGGAACTGAATCTTATCCTTTCCCGTTCTGGAAGGAAACGCCACCGGGCAGAGAGCAGCCGGGCATTTTTGACAGGAAGCATCCTGGCATGTGCGGTAATGCTGGCAGCCGGGATCCTTCTGGAACAGTTTATGCCGTCCGAAGACTATGGTTCCTCGACACTTGTCACAGAAGCTAAAAAAGAGGCCCTGGACGGGATCAGCAGCCTGCGGTACAAAAAAGGAAAGATAAATACCCTTCCGGATGGAAAGCTGAAAGAATGCGGTGCTTGGAGTGCCTCAGACGATACGGCACTTTCCGTTACCATGGAAAATCCGGATTCTCTCTACCTGAGAGGATTTGTGGGAAGCGTGTATGACGGTTCTTCCTGGGAAAGCCTGGATACGGAGGATGCCTATAAACAGAGGACGCTCTTTTACTGGCTCCACCAGGATGGATTTTATGGGGAGACCCAGCTAAGCCGTGCAAGGGCACTTGCAGATGATGATGCCCTTTCTGACAAAGTATCCGAAGTGGACATAAAAAATGAAAAGGCAGACAGCCGTTATCTCTATACCCCTTATGAGATCACAGAACTGCCTGCAGGATACAGGAAAGAGACACCGTTTGCTGACAGTATGTTAAAAGCAAAAGGACTCTTTGGAGCAAGAAACTATCACTATCAGGCAAATGGAAACCTGGTAAAAGATTTTACGGTGCTGGGGGCAAGGGTCTATCAGGCACTTGCCAGGGATGAAGGGGATTCCTACCGTGATGATGAGAGTTATTACAACGCATTTGTGTACAGCCAGGATACGAAGCTGTCCGGTGCACTGGAAACCCTGTTCCGCAAAGAACTGGGGGACGGTGGAAACCGGGAACAGGGGCATACCGATTACTATACAGCGATCAGCAGGATCCGTTCCTATCTGGAAAAGAACCTGACTTACAGCACGGCAGCCGATCCGTATACCGGACAGGGGGATTTTGCAGAGGACTTCCTGACAAACACCAGGATCGGCCACAGTGTCCATTATGCCACGGCAGCGGCACTGATGTTCCGTTATTACGGGATCCCGTCCCGTTATGTGGAAGGCTATCTGATCACACCGGAAGATATCAAAGATAAAAAGCCGGGGGATACGATAGAAGTCCCTGGAAAGAATGGACATGCCTGGACCGAGATCTATATGGACGGCCTTGGATGGGTACCGGTAGAAATGACACCGGAATACTACAATGCCATGGAGGAAGCAGACCTCACGGCAGGCCTGGAGGCAAAAGGAGCCAAAGCAGCTGCCATCCCGGAAGCACAGGACGAACCGCCTGCACAGGAGAACATCCAGACACACTGGAGCTTAAAACTGGCACTGTTCGGAATCGAAAAGCTTCTGATCCTCCTGCTTGCGGTATTTGACCTCTTCTGCCTGATATTTATCTTTACGGTCTGTGTGCTCCGCATCCACGCAAACAGAAGACGGAGAAAACTGTTTGAAAGTGAAGATGACCGCCAGGCGGTTCGCGCTATGGCCGGATATGCGCGGCTTCTTTATTATCATGGCCCTGAGCTTTATTCGGAAGATGCCATGAAGTGTTACCGAAAAACAAGCGTTATCGGGGAAAAGGCTGCGTTCAGTCCCCATGCTGTATCAAAAGAAGAACGAAAGGATACCGCTCTGTGCGTGCAGAAGATGAAAAAAGAACTGAAAAAAGCCAGAAGCTGGTATGGAAACTGGATCATGAAATATATAGAAAGGCTGTATTAAGGGGAGAATGACCATGAAAAAGAGAAAAAAGAATAACCGGCTTTCCTTTCTGACAGCTATTGTCTGTCTCCTGCTTTTTGCTGGAGTATTATTTCTGGGAATGAAAAACTATGAACCGGAGAAAAGTGAAAATCCGGTACAGGGGGTGAACAGTGAAAGCTCCTTAAAGGGCTATCTTGGAAAGGGATATGCTTATGCCGGAAGCCAGGAAGATGCTTCCACGGGTGAAGAATCTTCCTTTGAAGAACAGGCACAGATCCTGGAAGATGAACCGGAGGAAGAACCGGAAAAGAAAAAGGAAGAGGCACAGGCGACTGTCACCCCGGAGCCGACATCAGAGCCGGAAGCTTCCCAGACACCGGAACCGGACAGCCAGAAGGAAGATACCCAAAAAGGGGATACCGATCCGGAAGACGGCTCCACAGGAGAGGATAATGACAGCTCCAAAGACAATACCATCCATTATGACAAAAATGGTGACCAGGATGATGACAGCCGGAAAGAAACACCGGACCAGGACGATGACCGGAACCAGGATGGGGCGCAGGTACCGCTCAGTGCAACGCCGACGCCATCCCCGGAGCCGGAACCGACACAGGAACCGGAGGAAGACCATTATCCAACGATCGCCACAGACCTGACTGACGGGGAAACGGTAAATGCCGCGTACCGTACATTTTATGTACAGGCGGTAGACTGGTACGGGAACAGCTTATCCTCTACGGCACTGGAAGTATATGGAAACGGTGAAAGACTTTCTTCAAAAGGGGAGCCTTCGCCGGGAATCCTGGCTTACCGTCTGGATCTGAATGAGGGCAGCAACACTGTGGATATCAAGGCAACGGATGATGAGGGCTGGAGTACCACGCTTCCAACGTTTACCATCTATAAAGGGGATGAGAGCCAGGAAGAACCTGCCGGCTCCATCACGGTCAGCATTGAGGCGGAGACTGTCGGACTTGGGACAATCCTGCCGGCGACATCCATCGACTTTTATCAGGGCGAACAGCTTTCCTCCGTGGTCTTAAGGCTTCTGCAGAACAGCGGGTTTGACTGGAGAAATGATGGAAGTGCAACAGGAGGTTTTTACCTGAAAGCTATCGGACGCGGCGGCATCACTTCCGGAGCTTCGATCCCGGATGACCTGATGGCGCATCTGACAGAAGTAAACTGCCAGCTGTCCGGGCATGATGCCAACTGGCTGGGAGAATTTGATTTTACCATGAATTCCGGCTGGATGTATTTTGTAAACGGTGAATATATGAACATTGGAATGTCGGGCTATTTCCCGGCAGACGGTGACGAAGTAAGGCTTCGCTTTACCCTGTATTCCGGAGCAGATCTGGGTGTCGGGGATAACGGCGAAGTATGGGGGGACTGGTAATGAAAAAAAACAATTTAAAGAGACCGATCATTAACAAATTTATTATCGGGACCCTTTCTGCAGGACTTCTGGCAGGAGGGGCTGCACCAGAAACAGATGCGATTTTTGTCAGGGAAGTTTATGCAGCAGACAGCACAGAGAGTTCGGAAGGGGAAACGCTGGCAGAACCATCGGTACCCGCAGAACCTACCGCCGTTCCGGAGCCGACTGCAGAACCGGAGCCGACCCAGATACCGGAGCCGACCCAGATACCGGAACCAACCGCTGTGCCGGAACCGACTGCTGCACCAGAGCCAACTGCCACTCCGGAACCAACCGCTGCGCCGGAACCGACGGCAGCTCCAGAGCCTTCCGTTACGCCGGAGCCTTCTGTTACACCGGAACCGACCATCACTCCGGAAGTTAAAAGCAGCAATGCGGATCTGAAAGAATTATATATATCCAGCTCCGATACCTGGGGAAAAGGGATCTTAAAACTAGATCCCGCATTAAACAAGGACCGTGACAGATACAAGGCGGTTTATGATGGGGAACGCCAGAGCCTGAACATCTGGCTGACAGCGGAAGAAGAACATGCCACGGTCAAGATCTATGCGCTGAGCGGAGTGAAGCATTCTACCGTGGAAAAAGATGAGACCATCAAAGAAAGCAACGATGGAAAGGGGCATGTTTACTGGAAAATCCATTTCGGAGACCAGGAAAAGGAAGCTATGGTCCGGGTGCAGGTAACCGCACAGGACGGCACCCGGAGGGATTATTACCTGACACTTGGGATTACGGACCAGACCCCGCCGGAACTGAAAAAGATCAGTGCGAGCAGGATATCCGTGGACCAGGCCTCAGTAGTATATAAGACCAGTGAAAGGGGACAATGCTATTACCGTGTCATAGAGGCCGGCGCGAAAGTACAGACCCCGGATCCCTCAAAAGAGGGACGAGAAGTGCTGAAAGGAAGCGATACCCTGACCATTACAGGCCTGTCAGAAGGTGAAAAAGATGTGGTGATCGTGGTAAAAGACCTTGCAGGCAATGTTAGCAGTCCGCTGGTGATCCGGATCCCTGATGTCAGAAAGAAGAATAACGGGACAGCGGGAAATGGGGGCAATGGAAATTCCGGTTCGATCGCCCAGAGACCCGGATATGGTGGAAATAAAAGTGAAGCCGGAGTCCCGGGCAAAGGCAATAATGGGGAAGGATCCCTTACAAATCTGAAAACGGTTGGCGGAAAAGGTACGGCATCCGGAAAGAACGGATTGGATAGCACAGACGAAAACAAGGAAAAGAAACTGACGGCTTATGCAGGTACGAAGAAAAAAGGTTCCGGTTCCGGTACATCAGGTGAAAAGAAAAACAGCAAAAAAGCGGATGCCGTAAAAGACAAAACAAAAGAGAAAACAGAGGAGTCATCCACAGAAGAACTGACTGAAAGCAAAGAAAAAGAGACTACATCCGGGACAGCATCCGCTTCCTCCAAAAACGAAGGAAAAAGTATCCCGGAACTGGTAGGAAGTAAAGTAACAGACACCTGGACGCACATGAAACTCTTTACCAGGATTCTATCCTTATTTGCACTGGCAGGAGTTTTGTACCTGCTCCTGTGGACAGGAGCGAGACGCAGTTTCAGAAAAATAAAAAGCAGGAATCCACTGCTTCAGCAGTAAAAAAAGGGAGGTAAACATCAGATGAAAGGAAGACTAGGAAAATGGCTGGCAGTCCTTCTGTCGGTGAGTATGCTGGCAGGGACAGCTCCAGTCTATGGAGCCGACATATCCATGGAAAGTGATTTTTCTTCCGGGGCAGCAGAGACGGAAGAACAGCCGGATGTCCAGGAAGGGACCGAGATCACAGAAGAGCCGGGAGACAGTGACGTGGAGATCACAGAAGAACCGGAAACAGAGCAACCAGAAGATGCGGAATTCTCAAAGGGGGAATTTAACGGCGAGGATCAGGAGGAACTGGTCATGGACGGCTCTGACGATGAAGATTCTGCAGAACTTACCTTTGAGGATGCTCCATTTGCCGGGGAGAACAGTACGAAAGAATATCTCAAGGATCACAGTGTGTATTCCGGCTATGGCGTTAAGGATCCTCTGGAGATCAGCCGCAGGGAAGATTTGGATGAAACTTATGGCGGGAAAACCTATACCGTTGAGATCGGATCCAGTTATAATTCTACCGGATTTTATGTAACGGCAGATCTGGGGGCCGATGCGCCGGAGGGATCAACGATCCGGTTATCTGCCTGCGATCTTGATGGAAAGACGGTTGAGAGTGAGATCATTGCAACCGGATATACCGATGGAAAACGTTATAATTTTTCAAATGTTTTTACAAAGGATAATGGAAAAAGGGCTGTTTACACAGTAACAGCCGGTACAGCCACAGACAGCCAGACTTACAAGATCGTAGTGCTCCGGAGGCTGGATCTTTCCATGATCGGCTGTTACCTTCCCTCGGACACGGACATGGCCAAAAACCTGATCTCAGAATTTGACAGTGCCGGTATCACCAGGGATTATGATGTGACAGTGGGTGAGAATACAGAATCTGTAAAAGTTTCTGCAAAAGCCTTTAATGACAAGTGGTATGGCCTTACCGTAAACGGACAGGCAGTATCCGGCAGCAATGCCATTGAGATCCCACTTGACGGTTCTGAGACCAAGATTACTTTCCAGATGAACGAAGACGGGACTTATCAGGATCCGGCTTATCAGGATATCACTTATACATCCACAGGCACCTATACGATCACCGTACATAAAAAAGCAAAGTCCTCGATCACTTTTGTAACAGATCCATCGGATGCAGTGGTCAGTGTATATGATTCTAAAGGGGAGCGTGTGGAACCTTCCAAAGATGCTTCTGTGTATGATTCTCTTTATTACGGGGATGAGTATACCTGGAATGTGTCACGACATGGATATATCTCCAGAAGAGAGAAGTTTACGGTAGGTGAGGAAACAGAGATCCAGGTAAAACTGGAACAGCAGACGGCAACGCAGCCAGAGATCACGGATAATGACTGGAGCAGTTACCGGAACAGTGAAACAAACAACGGGATCACCAATACCTCCACGCCGACCAGCAAGGATACAACGGTGCAGAAATGGTCCCTGCATCTGGATGCAAAGGGATGGGATGCAGCACTTACTCCTCCACTGATCCTGGGCGGCTATCTTTACGTGGCATCCGGACAGTTCATCTATAAAATAGATAAAAATACCGGGGATATCGTGCAGACCAGTGAACAGATGCACGGAAATATGCAGTATGCTATGATCCCGCTTGCTTATGCGGAAGGAATGCTTTTTGCACAGATCGGCGGCGGACAGATCCAGGCACTGAGTGCCACTTCTTTAAAATCCCTCTGGATCAGTGAGAGCCTGGGAGGCCAGACACTTTCCCCGATCACCTATAAGGATGGATATATTTATACCGGAACCTGGACTTCGGATACAACCCCTGGTTCTTACTTCTGCCTTTCTGTTACAGATGAAGACCCGTCAAAAGGTGATGAGATAAAATACTGTACCTGGAAATATAACCATAAGGGCGGTTTTTACTGGACAGGTGCTTATGCGTCCGAAAATTATCTGGTGTTTGGTTCTGATGACGGGGCCGGTGATGCCTATACTTCTATCCTGTATTCAGTTAATACGCACACCGGACAGCTGATCGACAAGCGCACGGACATGATCGGCGATATCCGATCCACCATTGTTTATAACAACGGATATGTTTATTTTACGACCAAAGGCGGCTATCTCTACCGGGTTGCCATGAATGCAGATGGTACTTTCGGTGCAGTGGCAAGCTATAACCTGGGCGGTGCGGCAACATCCACACCGGTCGTCTATAAAGGAAGAATCTATGTAGGTGTCTGCGGAAACGGCGGACAGTACAATGCGGATGGGGGACACCATTTTGATGTCCTGACAGAATCTGCTTCCGGTCTTTCCCTTGCATATAAAGTTTCTATCCCGGGATATCCGCAGGCAGCACCGCTTCTTTCGACCGCTTATGAAAACCAGGACTTTAATGGAGATGGCAAAGCGGATGGACGTGTTTATCTGTATTTTACCTACAATGCAAAACCTGGCGGTATCTATATGCTGACAGATGAGCCGGGCCAGACTTCCGGAAAACCGAAAGAACTCTTCCGTCCGGTACTCGCACAGCAGGAGTACTGCATCAGTCCGATCTGCGTAGACAGGGATGGGACACTTTATTATAAGAATGACTCCTGTTATCTGATGGCACTGGAAACAAATGGAGCTTACCTTGACAGTGTATCAGCAGAAGCAGATACTGGCCGGGTCAGCTGGGAAAAAGCATTCCAGCGTTCGGAAAAAGAGCATACCTTAAGGGTTGCTGAAAATGCTACAAAAGTGACCCTGACATTTAAAGTACCTGCCGGATGTACCCTGACTGTCAACGGAAAAGCTTCCAATGGACCTTATGTGGCAGATGTAAGATCCGGACAGGCAGATGTTACGGTTAAAACAACACTGAACGGAAAGAGCAGGGATTATATCTTCCACCTTACCAGCGGGCTTGGAAATTCCTCCCTGGCAAACCTGGTGGTAAGTACCAGCAATACTTTTACAGATACTTCAAAATATCTTACATTATCACCAGTATTTGACAGCACCAAAACCAGCTATACCGTTTCGTATCTTGCAGACAAAGAGGAAAATAAGGAAAAGTTCCTCCGCCTTTATGTGGAACCTTCAGATGGGGATGCCACGGTAACGGTACAGAAAGTAAAAGGTGTTGAGAAAGTATCCATGCCGGTTGTGGCAAACGGAAAAACGAAACGTGTAAATGTATACTGGGAAACAGATGCAAGCGAAGCACAGGTGAAGATCACGGTAACAGCTGCCGGAAGCGGAAAAACAGACTATCTTCTTACCATACAGCGGAAAGAAAACGTTCCGACACCAACACCTACAGAAGTACCGGAGGTGTTCGGACCATGGAAAACGATCTCTGCAGCCACGGTATTTTCACCGGCTGTACAGATGCGTACCAGCAACAAGGGCCGCAAGGAAAAGAGGACCGTCGGCAAAAAACTGACACCTACGATCAAGGTAACGGCTACCCGCATTAAGCTGAAAGTAAAACAGTCTACTTCCAAAATAAAAGTTTCCAGACTTGCAAAAGGTGATTCCGTTAAAAGCTGGACTTCCAGCAATAAGAAAATCGTTTCTGTAAACAGCAAGGGAACGATGAAAGGCTTGAAAGCCGGGAAAGCCAAAGTGACCATTACACTGGCCAGCGGCAAGAAACAGGTCATTTCCATTACTGTGCAGAAAACAACGGTAAGAACAACAAAGATCACCGGACTGAAATCAAGAGTGACCGTTGCAAGGAATAAAAAACTTGCGCTGAAACCGGTCATCAGCCCGATCACTTCCCAGGAGAAAGTTACCTACAGTTCTTCGAATAAGAAGATCGTGACGGTAAATTCCAAGGGTGTGATCACCGGAAAGAAAAAGGGAACAGCCTATATCACAGTGAAATCTGGAAAGATTCGCAAAAAAGTAAAAGTAGTAGTTAAACAAAAATGATTTAAGCAGGAGCTGCCTTTCATGAATACACATGGAATGGCAGCTCCTTTTTTCATTTTTTGCATGTAGCTTTATTTGCAGAAGTAGATTACGATATTAATAGTTGACCAGGGAGAGAAGAATGATTAGATAATATGTTATAGTGATAATGGAAGCATGGTAACAAAAAAATTTATAAAAAAAGTGCAACCAAACAGAAAAAAATACGTTATATATAATAGACAACATTAATATGGCACACTGCAAATAACCTATCTGCATAAAAACACTAATATACAGGGGAGAAATGTGATATGGAAGATACACATATTATAAATTTATTTTTAGAAAGATCAGAAGATGCAATTCGCCAGGTAGAAGTAAAGTACGAAAAATTTTGCTTTAAGATTGCATGGAATATTTTATATAACACAGAAGATTCAGAAGAATGCGTAAATGATACGTGGCTGATAACGTGGAATAAGATTCCGCCCAAAACGCCAACAAAATTATCTGCATTTCTTGGAAAAATAACCAGAAATTTGGCATTGGACAATTTCAGAAAGAAAAATGCTTCAAAAAGAGCAGATACACATATGATGGATATTTGTGGTGAAGTGGAAAAACTGGAAAATACAATAAAGGATTATGTGGAAGAGGATATAAAGAAAAAGGAAATTTTGAATATTTTAGAAAAATTTTTAAGTGATTTAAAAGCAGGGGACAGGGATATTTTTGTCAGGCGATATTGGTATATGGATAATATTAAAGACATTGCAAAAAGACATGGATGCTCTGAGACTAAAATTAAATCCAGTCTTTTTCGAAGCAGAAACAAATTATGGGAAGAGGTGAAAGAAATCATATGAAAAAAGAAAACAATTTTTTGGATCTGATGGGAGAAATAGATGAAAAATTTGTTTACAAAGCTTCCTTGCCATGGAAAAAGCGAAATGTTAATTTGAAATTAAAATTAGCAAAGATTGCAGCAGCAGGAGTTGTAATAGCATTATTGATAGGAGGCTTGGGACATCCGCATGAGATAAAGGCGGCCTGGGAACAGATTACTTCGTGGATTCAAACTGCATTGGGGATTAATGAAAATGTAGAATCATATATAGATAGTGTTGGAAAAACGATTACTAAAAATGGAATTTCTATTACGTTAGATGAAATTGCTGCTGATAAGGAGAATTTATGGGTGGCAATATCTGATAATATAAATGATTCAAAAGAAAAAGAGACTATTCTACTAACAGAAGTGGAGATAAATGGAAAAGCAGCACAGTTAGATGGAACATATGCTCTGGAGAAAAAGGAGAACGGAACAGATGGTCAGGTTTGTCATTATAGGTTGGAAGATACAACTATTAAAGATAATACAGCAGATATAAAAATGAAAGTATGGTTATTTGATCCAACAGAAATGGATACTGCAGATACAGAAGATACGGATGACTATATTTTTGAATTTTCATCAAATTGGGAAGAATTAGAGAAGAATACCATAAATGTAAATGTGAATAAAAAAATAAAGATATCTCCAAATCAAAATCTGACGATTTTAAAAATGAGCTTAAACGATTTGGCAAGTACAATTTATGGAAATTTGGATAATAAAGAATATGAAGATTATTATTTAATAGGAACCGACGATAAAGGAAATCAGGGGCTTTATAGAATGACAAATTATGGAGACACAGAGACTGTGTTTGAAGAAAGCAGAAATAATACAAAATATAAAGGAATTTCTCCAGATGCTAAAACGGTGACATTAGAATTATATGTAAATAAAGAAGAAAAAAACAGAACAACATATAAAAAATATGAAACTGGAATAGAAGATACTTACGGAGAAGGCGAAGGACGTGTTTATGAAAGTGATGAAGATCCTCTGGATTTATATAGCCCAGTGGAAGGAAAAATAGAAATTAAAATCAGATGACAAAAGAATAATTTGATCGAAGAGAGGAGGAGAAATAGATCGATTCTTTTGAAATGATAGAAAATAATAGAAAGAGGGCTGAAATATGAAAAGAATAAATCGAATAATGGCATTGTTTGTTGCGATGGTAATGTCTCTGATGCTATCTATAAATGTATATGCAGATGAAAAGATAGTACCAGAATTATTGACACAAAAAGAAATTTCTAATAGTCTTCAGGATGTACCTAAAGATATGAAACTGGTAGGTACATCGCAGATGGATTTGGATGAAAATACATACATAGAAACAGAAAGTTATGAAGCAGAAATCAATGGTTTGACAAGAGCTGGAGACAAAACAAAAATTGGAACATACACATATAGGGTAAAAGATAAAAAAAACTCAGGTAGCACTGATTAAATATGTTCTTACAGGCAAATTTACTTATAATGGAAGAAGTTGTAAATGTACGGAATCAATAGGTGTAACTACACATTTAGTAAGAAACAGATTTCTGGTATTAAATGATAGATCAGAAAAATCAGGAGATACCGCAATTGGATATTTTTACTGTAGAGATAAAAAAAATAACAATAAAATGTTTGGTGGTACATTTAAAATTCGTATAAATAAAAATGGTAAAATTACATTTCCGTAAGTAATACGAGAAGTTGATTAAATCTTTGAAAATCGAAAATACAAAATATAGCAAAAGTGCGATTGACGCCAACAATATCTTGTGTTAATATGATTGTGAGATTTGTATTTGTATCTGTAGACACAGATAAGAAACGCTGGTTCCGGGTCTGACCGGGAGTAAAACATTAAGGAGCCAAAAGCCTCCTGCCTTTGTAATAAATAAGGTCATTTAGAATGAAAATTTCTAAATGGCCTTTTTTTGTTGCAAAAATATGGAAGACAACAAGTACAGATCAGCAAATAAGGAAAGGAGGATCATAAAAAACACAAGGAAACTCAGAATGCAAGGAGGGCGTTATGAAACGAAAAAAGATGGAAAAGGAGGTCGTGCACCTTCTTGAATGGATTATCGAATATCCAGGAGTATGGCAGATTGTATGTAATCCAGATGGAAAGGAAACTTCGCCTGAATCTTTTAAGATGGCATATGATATGCTGGTCAAAAAATCTCTGTTTTATCTGATACCGGTATTGTTTGCAACACATCCGGGAGAAGAATCACTGGAGATGGCGAAAAATTTATGTACGGCTGACTCTGCTGCCCGCGAGATCCGAAAAAATGGTATGGGAGCATTAGTCAAATGTATGCGGGAACATCTGGAATGAAACTGGAAAACCTTATAAAGCTATGGGAGGACAATTATGAACAAATCAATCATGATGGGACGAGTAGTAAATGAGCCTGATTTACGCTACACACAGACAGAGAATGGAGAACTTGCCATTGCAAACTTTCGCTTGGCGGTAGACCGAAAATTTGTACGAAGAGGAGATCCGGAAGCAGATTTCTTCAGCTGTACGGCTTTTGGCCGAAAAGCAGAGTTCGCGGAAAAATATCTGTTTAAGGGGATCAAGATTCTGGTAGAAGGCCGTATGCAGAATGACAACTACAAGAATCGGGCTGGTGAAAATGTCTACGGCATGCGGCTTATGATTGAAGAGATTTCTTTTGCAGAAAGTAAGAAAGCTTTAGAATCTGGAAATGACGAGCGGGAAGAACCGGAAAGAGAAACGAGGGCATCTTCTAATCGAAACCGTTCTGACCGTGCAGAAAACCAGCGTTCAGCTTCCAGAAGCACCAGAAGTGAAAGAGCAGCAGAAATGGATGACCGTGACTATGACAGGGAACGTGAAGGTGGAAGATACAGAAGCAATACCAGGACAGATGCATCAGATGACAGACGGAGATCAAATTCTGGAGGGACAAGATCCAGAGGAACTTCGGCAAGAAGCCGGGAGCGTAGTCAGGATATTGATGACCGGTACATGGAAACAGATGATGAAAAGCTGGATTTTGACTGAGCAAATCATAGGAGGAAATGCTTATGATGGAGGAAATGAACAAATGGTTGTCTGCACATAAAAAGCTGTGCGTGATAACTGGAATTTTTGGTCTGTTAGTATCACCATTTTTATGGCCGGTATTTCTGGCAGTGATCATACAGTCCCTTTCACTGGTCATTCCGGTTGCAGCAGGATTGTTTTTCTATGAAAAATTTATTATGAAAAAGGACAAGGAGGAAACGAATGAGAATGATGATGACAACAAACAGCAAAAGAATGCAGATGCCCGTAAAGTACATGCAGATGCTGAAAAGACCGAGGATTTACCGAAAAATCATGAGAAGGGATCGGAAACGGTAAATTTCGATAATCAGGAGAAGCAGGCAAGATGCAGGGCACAGGCTGCCATATGGTACGAAGATGAAGGCTTTGAGCGGATCCAGGCGATTCGGAAAACTCTGGAATCTGAAAATCGAAACCGTTTTTCAGTAAACAGGGAAGGAATCTGCAGTATTTCCATTGGAAAAAGGAAATATCGAAGGGTTGGAATTTTAAAAGGATATCCTTTTGGACAGACAGAGGTGATCCGGGAAAAACTAAAGAAGGATGGTTTCATCACCAGTATGGGATGCAATAATTATCTCTGGATTTCATGGTAGAGAGGAGCTGGAACATGAGCATTTGCTGTAAAGCCATCCGGCAGATCTATTATAATGCAGGAAGTGGATATACGGTAGCTTCCTACATGACCAATGAAGATTTACCGGAGGAAGTAAAAAAACAAAAGAATGGAAATTATGGAATATTTCAGGCATTTGGAACCGAACTTCCGGCGAACGAAGGCCTGGATGTGGAACTGACGGGAGACTGGAAACCCACAAAATATGGAATGCAGTATAGTGTGAGCAATTTTTCAGTAACCATGCCAACCACAAAAGAAGGTATTCGGACTTATTTGTCGTCATCCCTGATCAAAGGGATCGGACCGGCAATGGCAGCCCGCATAGTAGAAACGTTTGGGGAAGACACATTGAATGTTTTTAATGACAGCCCGGAGAAACTTCTTCAGGTAAAAGGAATTACGCAGAAACGCTTAGAGGATATTCTGGAAGGATATCAAAAAAGCAGTTCCATCCGGGAACTGATGATGTATTTGTCCCCTTTTGGGGTGACTCCTGCAAAAGTTTCAAAAATACAGGAGAAATTTGGCCCTGCTGCAGTTATGATCGTGAAGGAGGAGCCTTTCCGGCTCTGTGAGGTTCATGGATTTGGATTTCTGACTGTTGACCAGATTGCAGTAAAGGCAAAACATTTCCGTGCAGATGATCCCCTTCGTATTAAGGCTGCTATTTTGCATATTATGTCAGAAGCAGAAGGCGAAGGACATTTGTATTTAAAAAGAGAGGACATTATAGAACGTGTCGAAAAACTATTAAATCACAACAAAGATGTTTCACCGGTCTCTGAACGGGCAATCCGGGATACAGGCAATGATATGATCCATACAGATGGAAGCCTGGTCTGCCACGATGGAGGGTTTTATACACGCAAAAGCTTCCAGGCCGAACTGGGAGCTGCTGCCGCATTAGTCAGGCTCCATATGCAGACGGGAATGGCTGTAAATGTTGACCGTATTTTAAGAAAGATCCAGAAAGAACAGGATATTATTTTGAATGCGAAACAGCAGGTGGCAGTAAAAAATGTCTTTGAAAACCCGGTATCCATCATTACAGGAGGACCCGGCAGAGGAAAGACTACGGTGATCCGTTTCATCATTGCTGTACAGGAAGCATTGGATAAAAATGCGGTGATCCTTTTATGTGCACCTACAGGCATCGCCAGAAGGCGAATGCGGGAATGTACAGAGTATCCAGCACTGACAATCCATAAATCCATAGGGCTTACCGGAGAAGCTGGAGAGGAAGAATGGAAGAACGAGCAGCCAATTCCAGATGACCTGATCATAGCAGATGAGTTCAGCATGGTCGATATGTATCTGGCGGACAAACTGTTTGCCAGTATTAAATCCGGTGCCAGACTGGTTCTGGTGGGTGATAAAGATCAGATCGAATCCGTAGGGCCTGGAAAAGTATTTCAGGAGATCATTGATTCCGGCGTATTTCCGGTAACTGTCTTAGATGAATGTTTCCGACAGGAAGGGAATTCCACCATCAGCCAGAATGCCATTAAGATCAATAAGAATCAGCTGGATCTGGTGTTTGATGATACCTTTCAGTTTATTCCGGCTTCCACACCGGAGGAGGCTTCGCAAAAGATACAGAAAATCTATCGGAAAGAAGTACTGCAGAGAAACGGTTCTCTGGAAGAAGTGCAGGTGATGTCACCGCTTCGAAAAGATACGGAAGCAGGTACGGATGCATTGAATCTGGTATTGCGTGACATTGCGAATCCAAAGCGTTTCGGTTATCCGGAAATCACAAATGGCAGGAATACTTACCGGGAAGGTGACCGGGTCATGCAGACAAAAAACAACGATGAAGTAGCAAATGGCGACATTGGAGAAGTCATAGGGATTTTTCGGAAAGATCAAAAAATGGTCATGCGTGTAGATTTTGGGGATGGCCGGGTCATGGAATATCAGGAGGAAGACTATTGGCCGCTGACACTGGCATATGCGATTACGGTACATAAGGCTCAGGGCAGTGAATATCCGATGGCAATCCTTCCAATGCTTCCATGTTTCCGGTGGATGCTTCGCAGAAACATTTTCTATACGGCAGTAACAAGAGCCAGAGAAAGGTTTATAATTGTGGGAAGCAAACGTGCAATCGCACAGGCTATCCGGACGGATTACATCAGCCGGCGAAACACCATGTTTGGGTACCGTATCCGAAAAATATATGAAGCAATCCTGGAACAGGAAAAGAGCGCATAAAGAATGAATGACAGGCAGACGTTGGAAAAATCCAATGCTCTGCCTGTTTCTTTCCTTCGTATGCAGAAAATCACATAATGAAAGAGGAGGGAACAAAATGCCAGATCTTTGTTTTTATGCACCATGGATTATGAAAGAACCCATTCCGGACCCATTTCGGATGATGTTGGAAAAAGCAGGGAAAAAACGGATCAGCTATGATGAAGCGGATTGTTCCATGCGAAATATCAGGAAGCAGGGAAAAGTCTCCCACCTTCATGGGCCTACGTTACATGCACTTCTGACACTGATTCAGATCCGGAAAGAAAAAGACTCTGGTGCTGCCGGTATACAAAGGGGCAGGGATACCATAAATTATTTCTGCATGGAATATCCTGGAAATCAGGGAAAGTATGTAATGACTTATAATTCGAAAAACGGACGTTTCAGTGGGATTTTAAAGACAGAAGAAAGAAACGAGAAGCTTCCGGGAATCCGGGAGGGCAAAAACACAGGCGAGCAGTACCTGGCCCTTTTGGCTTATGCCAATCTGGTCCCGGATAATTCTTTATTTAACGAAGAGTTCAAAAAAAATTTCTACATACTTGAAGAACAGGAAAAAAAGGAATGGGAAGACACGGAAGCTGCACTGAGGGCGGCATTTATCTGTTGCGATGCCATGTACTGCGAAGTAATAGCAAATCCGCAGCAGGCAATCCCGCTGGAAAAGAGCCAGTTCCGTGCAGAGGAACTGGAGGATGTGCTTCCGGAATATAAAATTGCGGCCGGGGTATATGCACCAAACGATGAAATCTATGGAAAGTTTCATGTGCTTTTGCCTGTAAATGAGAAGACAAAAAGAACACTTTTTGAATTAAAACAGATCTACTCCGGCAGATGGGATGTAAATGAAAGGACAAAAGAAAGGATCCCTTCGCTTCCGGAAGACTATCTGGTAAGTAAGGAAGCTGAAGAAATCCTGCAGATGGTGGATAAGACACCGGCAAGGCTGTTTATGCTGACAGGCGATGCCGGTACTGGAAAGACAACGGATGCCAGAATGATCGCCCAGATATTAGGGCTTCCATATTATGTGTTCACCTGTGGACCTGGAACGGATGAACTGGAACTTTTAGCGACCACCGTGCCAAATATGGGCGGAACAGCACATCTGGAAATGGAATTGCCACGTCTGGAAGACATTGAAATGGATCCGGCTTCAGCTCTTGCAACGGTAAATGGCATTTATGAGGAGGGGATCAGCCGGGAAAAAGCTTTTCAGGAGATCCTGAAAGCAGTTTATGAAAAAGGCTATGAAAAGTCGAAAAATGAAAAAGACTTTCTATTAAAAGAGTCAGAAATCGTAAAGGCATGCAGGGAACCATCTGTGATTGAAATTCAGGAGCCGGCCATGATTGAAAAACCTGGGACACTTACGAGATTAAACTCCCTGTTTGACGATGGAGCTGTAACCGATCTGGTAAATGGAGAACAGATACGGAGAAATCCGGATACCATTGTGATCATGACCACCAATCTGGATTATGTTGGCTGTCAGAACTTCAACCAGTCCGTTCTTTCCCGAATGAACCTGATTCAGCCAAAGGAAGCCCTGACAGAAGAGGAAATGGCAAAAAGGGCAATGAAAAGAACCGGGTTTAAAAACAAAGAACTTCTGTCCTTTATGGCTGCCACGGTCTGCAAGATCCATGAATATTTGATCGAACAGGACATTACGGATGGCGTATGCGGATACCGGGAATTGGAAAACTGGGTGTTAAGTTACATGGTTTCCAATGATCTCAGGAGGTCAGCATGGACAGCACTGCTCAGTAAAGCATCCATGGACAGGGAAGAACGGGGAACTATGGAACGCGTCTTTCTTCTTCCTCATTGTGATGTGGATTAAAAACGGATGGAGGAAACGAATGAAAAAGGCTTTATACCGGAAACGGATATGTGCAGAGAAAGAAAAACTGACACCGGAAAAAGTATTTCATACGCCGCAGTATCGTGATCTTTTGACCTCGATCGGGCATGAAATCACGGGTGGAAAGTTGACTACATTACGGTTATACGATGATAAAAATTCAGGGATTGCAGGATGGAATCAGGGAGAAACAGTTGCCGTAAATCTTGGAAACCAGATTACGTCAAGTTTTCTGACACTGGAATTAAAAAGTGACAGCCTGATCGGGATTCTGGGACATGAATGCGGACATTACCGGTATACGGATTCTGCACTTAGAAAAAGGTATGCCGAGCATATGTTAAATGGCAGCTGGTATCCAAAGGAGCCAGTACCGGAAAATGCACAGGAAAAAGAGGCATTGGATGCGATGAATGTCTACTTTGAAAGAAAAGATAAAGCAATCCTTTCTATCTTTCTGCAGACAGCATCTTATCTCAGCAATCTTTTGAATGATATGTACATAGAAGAGAAGATGTGTGCCCTTTTTCCGGGAAGCATCCGCAGGGGAATCCTTATGAATCGTGACCGAAATGTGGAATGGCTTCCAACACTTAGGGAAATGCTGGAAACGGAGAAAGACAGGTTATCTATTCTTATGAACCTGTGTGCACAGTATGCCTTGTCTTCAAGGGTCAATGCCTGGGATGGTGCGGATTACGAGCTTATTGATACACTAAAACTGCTTATGCCGGTCATTGATGAAGTGGGAAAGGCAGCAGATGACATGGAGAGATATCTTGCCACCAACCATATTCTTCTGATGATCTGGAAATATTTTGCGGAAATCATAGATGAAATAGAGAAGAACAGTACAGAAAATGAAGAGCAAAAGCCAGAACAGGAAGAGCGTGAAGGGCAAAAGGAAAACCCGAATGAATCCGAAGAAGAACCGGAGGAAGAAAAGCAGGGTAACACAGGGTCACAGACTGAGCAAAATGAAGATAAGATCAGAAAAGAGGATACGGAACAGGAGTCGGAAACAGAAAACAAAGCAGAAAGAAACGGAAAGGATCAGGAAACGGAAGGCCATGAAAACGGGCGCACGGCAGAGCTTCAGAAGTTTCTACAGCAGCTGTGTGAAAATCTTCCGAAATGTGTCAGGGAGTCTGGTGGCTTCGAAGACAAACAGAATGAATGTGGCATCCCTGCCTCAGAAACGGAAGCATCCAGTGATAATGCCTTACAAAAAATCCTTTATGAAATGGCGAAAGAGACGCTTGATGAAAAGATACAGAAAGAAATTTTCGAACATCTTCAAAAGGAATTGATGGAGATACCGTTTGAAGAAGGCCATGACCTGGTACAGAAAAAACTTTGCCGTAAGACCGAGATATCAGATTTTTTAAAATTACTGACAGAAAAGTATGAGGGGCAGCTAAAACAGGTAAAAAAGAGACTTCGCCTGAAACTGCTTCCTATATTGAAAAATCAGAAAGAACGCACGGAACATAAGCTTTTTCTTGGACGTCGGGTAGATCTTCGAAACATAGCTGCACCGTCTGGGGCAGTATTTAAGAAACAACAGCCAGGAAAAAAGCTGGATATCTGTGTGGCTGTGCTGGTCGATAATTCTTTTTCCATGTGTGGGGAACGGATGGATCATGCCATTCTTGCAGCACTTTGCCTGTATGATTTTTGTATGGAATCAGAAATACCGGTTTTGGTGTGCGGACATCATACAGATGGATACCGGCATGAGAACCTGAAAGACGAAACGGTGTATCTGCATTGCTGCGCAGATTTTGAAACGGATGAAAAGGATCGGTTCCGGATCGCTGGTATGCAGCCTTATGGAAGCAACCGGGATGGAACTGCATTGTGGTATGCTGGCAGCCGGCTTTTAGAACGACCGGAAAAGCAGAAACTGCTGTTTGTGATCAGTGATGGTGCACCTAATGCAAACCAGTATGGAGGCACAGGGGCAAAAAGGGACCTTCAGAAGATTCGGAAAAAGCTGCTGCAGCAGGGAGTATTCTTTCAGGCGGCTGCAATCGGAAGCGACAAGGAAGCAATTCAGGAAATTTATGAGGAATCTTTTCTGGATATTACGGATCTTGAACAGCTTCCAGCTCTTCTGACAAAGAAATTGCTGCGTTTTATCAGGAGGTAAGGATGAACAGGAAAAACAGGAAAGAAAAAGAACAGAATACGGATGTATCAAAACAGATCTGTGTTCAGAAGACACAGAATACGTTACTGGAATTTAATAGCTTTTTGCGGATGGCAGAGCCAAAGGATTTCTGGCATTTTCACGAAGACTTTGCCAGCGATTATTCCAGGATCCGGGCGGTCATGGTTGACTACAGCAAAGAAGACAGCATCAGCGTTTATGCAAATCTGAGCCCGGAAATCATAAAATACCTGTACTCCCGTATATGGAATAATGTGCAGGAATTTAAATTCTTCCAGCAAAAGATCTTTTGCGAGGATAAAAATTCTAACATGGGAAGAGTTACAGTATTTTCCATACAGAGGAAGGTTCGCAACAACAAAGGAGAAGTTTTAAATTATCCGTGGGTTGTCAGGATACAGAATGGCACCGGTGTAGCGATGCATAATGCCAATGGCGGGCAGTATTGTAAAAAAGACAGCTACCGGAAAGAAAAAGAGGTTACCATACAGCTGAAAGATGAGGAAATCTTCACACTGTTTGCAAGAACTTCTGCTGTGATCCGGGCATTTGAACAGGATTGCATGACACGCCGCAGACAGGCTGGAAATTTCCGGAACTTGTACAGAATGATAGAAAAACTTATTGTGAGAACTGAGGAGGAAAAAGATAATGCTGCGTAAAAGAATAAAGAAGAACACATTGAAATGGAAAAAAATCTATGCGGAACAGCTTCTTGATATGATGGACGAGGAAGAAAATGCTTTACAGAAGATTTATCTGACAGGGTATGTACTTGAACTGAAAAAGAACCGGTATTTTGCCGGATGGTACAAAGACCGGATCGTTTGCCGTTCCCTGGAGTATGCACGTTATTTTCCGAGTGCTGAGGCAGCGGAAGAGTATGTACATGAGTATCTGGGATTTGCAGGCATGACCTGTTATATCTGTCACGTAAACTGGACGCTGGCTTCCTGCGGGAGTGAAAATATGGAGGATAACGAAGAGAACTTGTTAGAGGAAAATGGTAAAATCCTTTCGTTTGCAAATTATGCAGATGTAAAGCAATACCAGAAACAGCGAGGCATGGAACATTCTACAATGGCGATCACTTATGCAAGCCGGAAAAAGAAGATTATCCTGGCAGCATAAGAACAATTTTGGGGGACTGGCGAACAGTCCCCTTTTTATATGGGAAAACAGGAGGAAATTGGATGGAATGGAAGAGTTATGAAGAATGGCTTGATATTACCCTGTACCGGCAGATGACGAACCTGATCTATAAGCTGTCATCTAATGAGGAAAAATATAAAATTTATATGCAATTAAAAGAAAATGACATGTTTCTGGAAAAGCCGAAGGTAGACATGGAAACCGCTTATGGACTGCACTATCCGGGAGAAGTCCTGGAGCGCATCGGAGAACATCTGACCTTGACAAAGCAGACATACCGTACCCTCGGACTTGCCCTGGCAAGGATGATGCCTTTGCAGGAAACCTGTATGTTCAATGGGGCACAAAAGGATCTGTTCTGGAAAAAGATGAAACAGATTCTTGGAGAGAAAGACCTGTTTTTGATCAGTATCAATTATATCTGTGAGGAAAAGGAAAAGAATCGGTGGAAACAGGCCATGCATGCGTATCCATTTGAGCGAGCAGAAGAAATGCTGTTTGCCATGTCCATCCTTCCGGATGATGAAACACTGTGGAAAGGCATAAAACAGAGACTTGCTGACAGCTTTTCAAAGAACCGGAAGATATCCGTATTTACTGAATGGAATCTTTTCGTGTGGATGGTAGGCAAAGTAATGACAAAGCTTAAAGGGTATCGCAAAAAGGATCTGGATATCCTGAAACTGCTGGTAAAGTTAACAGGCACAAATGCTAAAAATGCGGATGCCGTTTTGGAAAAACGTATGCGTATGTTTGGATATTCCGACAAAGAGACCGCTTTTTTAAATTTTGTACTGATGTATTTTGTAGAGAGACCCGATCGGATAAGCCTTTCCGGGTTGACAGCAGAAAAAATTGGGCTGAATGTATTAGAGGCATTTTTGCCCGGAAAAGAGACATATCCAGAAGAAGCTTATGTACTTTGTTCACGGATTTTAAGAACATATGGGAAACTTTCTGTCCGTATCGACGGTAAAGAACGGCTGGAAAAATGCATGAATGAAACGTTCAGGGTGGAAAATGTAAAAACGTTTCTTACGTTGTTTCCATTTAGAAGTAATGAACCGGAAGAGTGGCACTACATTGATCTGACAGAAGAAAAATGGGATCCTCTGGTAAAAGAACTCTCTTCGGAAGAATTTGAAGCGTGTGTTACAGATACTCTGAAAGGCAAAACATACAGTACGAAAAGTTTGCTGAAGTATCTGGAACGTTATGAAAACCTTACAGGAAAAAGATACCAGGATGTTTTTTGGAAAAAGAGTGAGCCGGAACTACATGTGGTTTTCAACCGGCTGATCCTGCATGGGATTTTGGATGGAAAAAAGTATCTGGAAGAGTTTGTAAAGGATTATAAAAATGAAGATCCAGATTTGGAAAAGAAATGGGAATTTATGGCAGGATATTTAAAAAGTGAAATAAAGGGTCTTTGTAATGAGCATTCCTATCCTATGCTGAAATTTCTGATCAATGAGATTGGAATGGATGGATGCGAATTCTTAAGCCCATGGAGGATTTTAAAGGAAACTTTCTCCTTGGGATACTATGCTATCCAACATAGAGAGTGCGAATTTTTTTCGCCAGTTCTGGGAAAAGAGGAACACCGGGAACTGTTTTCAATGGTAGAAAAGAAGTTTTTTTATGAATATCCGGATATTTATCCAGAATACCTGACGGCCTTACTTTTAAAGGAAAGTACAGCACTTTGGATGGAACAGTCAGAAGCATATGAGCTTTCCAAATTGCTTTTTCCATTTATAAGTGATTCTTATCGAAGAGAAACCCTGTATCAGAAATATATGACAGAAGAGGATCGGAAAAGATATCAGGAACGGAAAGAATGGCTAAAGGAACAGAAAAAACGGATAGATCACTGGAAAACAGAAAAAAACATCAAACAGCAGTTTAATCAGATATTACGGGAAAACAGAAAAACGGATAAGGAGATTCAGTCTATTTATAAGTTTTACAAGAACGGGCAGTATTCATATGGCCATAAAAAGCTCTACTGTAAGATCGTTTCCTCGTATTTAAAAGATAATTTTGCAGGAACAGCGAAAAAGCTTATGGCAAAAAAGGAAGCTCTGTATCTTCTTAAGCTGGCAGAAAATATGTACCAGGACGAATGCATGGGGTTACCGGAGATTACTGAATTAATAGAAAGGGCAGAGGTAGCGTGATGATCGAAAGAATCTTAAAGCACATGAATATTTACAGGGAAATGAAAAATGCAGCAATTCCCATGAACCTGATAGGAAAGAAAGGGGAAGATTCCTGTATGAATGCGGCCAGACTGGTAAATCAGCAGGAACTTTCCAGTCTGATGGAGGGATTAAATGAGGAGACGATTTCTTCTCTGATGGACGATCCGGAATTACTCAGCTATTTGGGGAAAATGAACAAAAAGGATTTTCCTATTTTAGAACCAGACCGCATCAGAATGGTTATAGAATGTGCAGGAAATGAAAAACTGTCCGAATTCCCCTATAAAAAGATTGAGAAAGTACTGGCAGATAAAGAAATCCCGGACCGGATCGTATATGTTTATCTGAAATATTATGCTTTTCTGGAACCGAAAGAAGAGTTAAAGAAACAGCTTGTAGCAAGTCTTGAGACCTGCATTGGTGAGTTTGATGTTGCCCGTGCGGGAATAAAGATACGCATGCTTTTGATAAATCCGGCTTTTTCAACGGAGCTTCTTTATGAGCTGCTCAAGGATGAGGAATCATTGGCATTACTTTTGAAGCAGGATCTGATGGAACTTGTAAATTATTTATCCGAGTTTTGTAAAGAAACGGAAAGCTTAAATAAGAAACAGCTGGAAGAACTGAGCCGGCATCCCAAAGAAATTCGGAATGGACTGGAAGTGATTCTCACTCAGATTCCAAAAGAATGGCAGGCCTCTTTTCTTCACTTGTGGCTTTGGAACGAATCATTATATGCAGATATTCCGAAGCTGATAAGATTTTTGACAGGTCCAGATGCAGATTTTGAAAAGGTTTCAAACGGAAAGGCAGCCTATGTGAACACTCTGTATGGAAATCCGCTTCCAGATATGGATCTTTATGAGCTGACTTTGGAAAAGACAGAGCTTATCCTGTATGCCATTACGAAACGGAAGAAACATTTCCTGGAACTTTTGCGAAAGAATGGAGACTGGCTTATAAACCTTGACAGGAATTCGTTGATTCTGGATGAAGAGGTTTATAAAAGATGCCTGAATCTTAATACTTTAAACGAGCAGAATTTAAGGGATTGTGAATATATGGTAGTTCCCTGGAGAAAGAGTGAAGAATCACTGTTTTCGAAGCCTCGTGTATTTGAAGAATTGAAAGTCCTGTACAATGTGAAAGCAGTCTATATAGACCTGTATGATCGTTTAGCATACTCCAAAAGTGATGATCGTCTTCGGGTGATTCGTGAGTTGATAAAAAGAGACTGCCTGACAGATGCATTAGAGGAAAATCAGGTTGAGCGATTGGCAGAAGCTTTGTCAAAAAAGCCGCTTTCCAGATGGATGCAGGAGGATTTTAAAAACATTCTGGATCTTCGGCATGAAACAGCCATATGGATTCTGCTATTTTTAATGGATTTTACTGAACTTTTAAAAGAGCTTACAAGGGATAATCAGGTTTACTTCCTTTTACATAATCAGAATCTTTTAAATGGCTGTTCCGGATTACCTGCATTGATGGACAAACTGCTGGCCCAGGATCCTTCCTGGAAGAATTTAAAGACAGAATTGAATATTTCGGATGCTTTTGTTGCGGAAAATAAATCCAATATCCAGAAGTTCATTTATGAAGGCGGCGCTGAGATCATGACTTCCTTTCTGAACAGGCAGCCGAAAAAGAAGGAAGAGATCCGAAGAATCGTAAATGCTGAGTTATTAGGAAAATTCATGGAGCTGAAATACCATGGAGGAGATCTGGGACGGGAAATTGCTTTTCCAATAAAAAGAGATACAGAAGAAATCTGGAAAGAAAAGCTGCTGCGCGTGGATTGTGGATGGGAAATCTGGGAAGAGGACAGCCTGCTTCCGGTGATGCAGATAGGAGAAGTACCGCTGCGCAGCTGCATTTCCTATCGGAATGGTCCAAATTGTGATTGTCTGTTATCCTGTTTTGATGCAAATAAAAAAATTATATTTATCAAACACAATGGTAAAATTGTATTTCGTGCAATCCTCCGTCTGACAAAGGGATCTTTTGTAGCTGCGGATGAAAGGAAGACGATTGAGTTTGTTGATGTGACTGTCAAAAGCGAACCACATGAAAATAAAGCAGAAGAACTGGTTTTGTTTTTGGAACGTTATTATCAAAGCGGACTTAGCGAACAGGAAATACGAAAAGCAGTAAATATAACTGCTATGCTGGTAAAAGAAAAAGCAGAAAAACTTGGAGCAAGGCTTGTGCTTAGCAGCAGTTATAAGAATGTTCTGGAAAATAAAAACTATGTTTTGACAAACTTTTATATGTATATTTCCGCATCTAAAAATGGAAGCCAGTATCTGGACAGCCTTGGAGGGGCCGCTGGTGTCAGTGCTTCCGGAAGCTATACCTGCAATACATTTTTGCTGGAAGCAGAAGAGAGGAGAAAAGAGAGCTTATGAATATACGAAGAGCAGGAAGAAAAGTAGTAAAAAACCTACATAAAGAGTATGGCATATATCGGATCGGTTTTGTAAATATTTATGGTGAAGAAGATGAAACAGAATTGGACGCCATGAACATCAATGATCTGGAAAGATTATGGCTGTCTCTTTGTCCGGAATTTGAGTGCAAGGGAAACAGTGTATGCTATGTGGAACGGGTAGGTTAAAAAACACCCGATGCAATTCGGGGAAAAAGTGTCTTGTAAAGGTCATTCATTGATGCTAAGATAAAATAAACAAAAGCTTTTTCGAAAATTTCTTCATAACATAAAAAGAATAAAGAGGGAGGTGACAGCGAACGTGGCAGATGAAAAAATTGTGCCAGAGAACGGATTGGAAGTACGTTACGAAAGATATAAAGGTATTATTAAGAATTTTACACTCATGAGTGACATATTTATGAGAAATGTTTTCAAACAGAGAGAATGCCTGGAATATGTTCTGCAGGTCATTATGGAAAAACAGGATCTGAAAGTAATTGATCAGATCATCCAGAAGGATTATAAGAATCTGCAGGGACGATCCGCAATCATGGACTGTGTTGCCAGAGATTCCGAAGGCAAACAGTTTGACGTGGAGATCCAGCAGGATAATGAAGGTGCATCACCTAAGAGGGCACGTTACCATAGTGGTTTGATGGACATGAACACTTTAAATCCGGGTCAGGATTTTGATGAATTACCGGAAAGCTATGTGATCTTTATTACCAGGGATGACATCCTTGGGTATGGCTTTCCTATTTACCATATTGACAGGCATATCAAAGAAGCCGATGATAGCTTTCAGGACGAAGCACATATTATATATGTGAATTCCAGAAAACAGGAAGACACAGAACTTGGGAGACTTATGCATGATCTGCATTGTAAGAATGCGGATGAAATGCACAGTCCAGTTCTTGCAAAGAGGGTACATGAATTAAAAGACACGCAGAAAGGGGTTGAGCTTATGTGCCATGAAATGGAGAAAATTTATAGCGAGGGAATGGAAAGCGGCGAAAAGCGCGGTGAATTAAAGGCTAAAAAGGAAACAGCCCTTTCACTTGCTGAAATGGGATTACCTGTTGAAAAAATCGCAAAAGCTGTAAACCATAATGTGAAAGACGTCCAGAAGTGGATTGACGAAACTTTGTGCGTAACAAAATAATTGAAAAATCATTATAAAAGGGCAGGTCTGATTAGACTTGCCTTTTTGCAATACAGTATATTTAGTTTTTTCAAAAAAGATGAAGGAGCAAATATGGGAAAAAGATCTGTTCGAATAAATACTTTCTTTGTCTATAATTTGTGATTTTTGTTGTTTTATTTCGTATTATTTTTAAGAGTTAAAATTGCGTATTTAAAATTCAAGCTCTAATTGTAACAAAATAGTTCTAGCCCAAAATTAGAAGGAGAACATATGCATATGATCATCAAAAAAAGAAAAATGTCTATCTTTATTGCAAAGTCCTTACATTGCCCCATATTCAATCAAAAGTATAGATAATGAAGCGTTACATGAAGAAGAATTGGAAAAAATAGTTGTTTCAGCCAATGAACTCACAGTCCATTCCGTTGAAAAAAATTGCAACAATATCGTATTCGTTGCCATAAGAATGGTAATATAGCTGCTTTTACAATAAAAAATTTTACAAAAGATCAATTATTTTTAACTGAATACCTGCAAAATAAACTGCATTCATTTAATGAATTGATATATTTCCCTAAAAATCAAGGTTTTTATAGGATTTTGAAACAAAAACAGGTAGTATTTGACACTACCTTTCAAAAATGGGAGGGGAACAATGGAAATAAACGGAGTTACCATACAAATGCTTCCTGCTGCCTCGGGAGATTGTATATATTTGGAATTTCCAGATCCTGATTTTAGAATACTGATTGATGGAGGTTATGCAAAAACCTATCATAAGTACTTGAAAAAATTTTTGCTCAATCTGGCCGCCGAAGGAAAACGATTAAATTTAATCGTAGTCACACATATAGATAATGATCATATAAATGGAATCAAATCGTTATTGCAAGAAAATGGGAACGCTAAAAATCCCCAGATTATAGGAATTGACGAGATCTGGTTTAATGGATTGGATCAGTGCATTGGTGCACGGAAATCAGAACAGACAATGACTTTTTCCTTGGAAAATATTTTAGAAAGTATGTCTCCATCCCAAATTAACCTTGATTATGAAAATGGAAGTCAAAATATAAGTTATATTAGCGGTTGTCATCTTGCCCAATTAATTCAATCTGGAGACTATCGTTGGAATATCTCAACCCAAAACAGTCTTGTATGCAAAGAACAAACTATTTTGTTTGGAGATTTAAAAATCAAAATATTAAATCCAACCATCAAAATTTTAAACGAAATGAAAGAAGATTGGCTTCATTATCTGAGTGAAAAATGTCACAAAAATATTGAAATTACAAAGGCATTATTATTTGATGCTGCTTTTGAGGGATTCTTTCTAAATAATGAAATTGATGTAGAAATAGAGCAAGAGGAAATTTCATATTCAGATGAATCATTGAATTGGTTGGATGAATATACCGAAAATAAAGAAACGGAAATGGATTCAAAAACAACAAACTGTTCATCAATTGCATTATTACTTGAATATAAGAATTTAAAAATGCTATTTCCCGGAGATAGTCCAATTCAGCTATTTGAAAACGAGCTTCCAGAGGAGTTTGACCTTATAAAGCTTCCACACCATGGTTCAGTAAAAAATATTTCCTTGGAATTTATAAAAAACACAAAGGTAAAATATTATTTATTATCTACAGACGGGAACCGGTACGGGCATCCAGGAAAAGCGGTAATTGCAAATATAATAAAGCACACGGAAAATAACACTAAATTGATAAAAAATTACAACGTTAGCTTGCTTACTGGATTAGGAGAATTAGATGAAAGTTATAACGGATAAAGAATTAGACGATACTACAGTTCAAATAAAATGCGGTGAAAACTACGGTACCGCATTTTTAATAAATGAAAACACAGCAATAACGGTGAAACATTGTCTTTATAATGACAAAGAAAAAAAATATGAAACAAATGCCGTGTTATTAGTTTACATAAATAATGAAGAAATAAAGATTAATGTAATTGTAGATAAACTGTTTGATAGTCGCTTTGACGAATTAGTTGTACTACATTGTGAAGAAAAAATTAATGTTCCAACACTTTATCTTGCATATGCAGATATCTGTATGTTTGAAGACTTACTATTTTGTATGAATCCATATAAGGAAGAAACCAGAAAAAAATGCAATGAAATTAATAATGAGATTTCTAAATATAAAAAGTATTATAACTGGGATAAAGAAAAAATTCTGTTTACAGACGGTGCATTAACCTGGTTAAAAAAAGAATCTCCAGAACCGGAATTTGAATTAAATCGGGAATCCATTACTTTGGTTAGATCTGAGAACAATTGTTGGGAAGCATATTCTGTTTTTAAAAGCATTGAATATAGTGGATTTCCATTATATCTTCGAAGTAAAAGTTTACTGAACAATCAGCAGGATATTTTAGTAAAAAGCTTGCTATCTTACTATCCTCAATATACATGGCAGCTTTTACTTCGTCTTGGAAAAACAGATGTGGTAAAAAAATGTATTACAAGAGAATATTTACGATCCGAGAATAGAGAAGAAATCGATGAACTTTTTGAATATGTATATAATGCGATAATAAATAATATAGGAAAATTTCAGAAATATGATCCATGGTATGACCAAAATATTTATACCTCTATTGTAGCATCCGGAATTCCGATATTAGAAAGAATGTGTGCCGTATTGGATTCTGTGCAGCAGGGAAAAATGATAGACTTGATGATCCGATTGATCGAAGAAAATGCGGTGAAAGATCAAAGATTATTAAATCAATTCATTTCCTCTGTTATGAATCAAACCGCAGATTATATTAAAAGAACTAAAATAAATGCATTATTAACCTGCTCAATGAAAAAAAGAGAAAATATACTTGGAGTAGTACAGCTTGATCCTTTTGATGTGTTTACAGAGTATGAATTATCAAATCCATTATATAGAAAAGCTCATCTTGAACCTAAAATTATTAAAGCAATATTTAATATAGGAAAACAACAGAAAATAAATCGAACCTCCGTATTGGCCAGAATGGGGCAGTTATATACATGGGGAAAATTAACCAAAGAACAAGAAATTGCTTTTGGAGAACTATTATGGAGTAAACTTAATGAAGATACGCAGTTGCCAGATCTAGAACAATATTATTTTTTTGTATTTATGAAATGGCCACATCCAGAAGAAATAGATCCCTTAAAAAGAATAAAAAAGAGTTTTATCAGTGAAAAAGTATCTTCAAAATGGAAAGAGGATATAAGAGGCAGGAATTTTACTGAAATATCATATTGGGAACAACTGGCGGTTTGGAATAGGTACTATGTAGATGAATGGTCTGCGAAAGAAAAAAAATGGTTTTTGGAACTGTTCATCGGCTGTTGTTCAGATATGGTAAAATATTGGAACGGATCCCTGTATGTCGGATTATGGCAAAAGCAAAAGGAATGTGAGGAAAAGCTGGAATTATTCGGAGATCTTACAATTGGAGTTATGGGATTCCTAAGACCGGGGCAGGCAATAATCTCGGATTGCGGAGCAAAAGCGAAGGTTGCGTTTGTTGAGAAGTATAAACTCGGAAAAGTTGTAGGTAAGAGGAAAATCAATTATGGCAGCTATTATGTCGTAGAGTTTAATCTTGCACGACTTGCACAGCTCGATCCAGAAGGTACGGAAAGATATCTGCTCGAAAATGGTCTTGATCAAAAAGAATTTAAAGCAGATTAGGGTAAAGAGGTACATTTGAAAACCAGGCAATAAAGGTGGTGCGGCATGAAAGACGACGAATATAAAGGATATTACTGTCTGCTGATTGCAATTTTGTGTGATTTGAATGCAGCGGAAGCCAGCACAATGTACGAATACGGACCAGATCATCCGCTTTGCCGGAAAATCCTGAAAAAGAAAGTTCGGAAACCGTCCATAAAAAAGCTAAAGGAAACAGAACAGGCAGCGGCTATGAAAGCTCTTCTTGATCAGGGATACAGCCAGGATGCAGTATCGGAAGCATTTCAGTGTTTTCCATCTACGGTCAGGCGCAGAGTAAGAAAATTAACAGAAAGGAAGGAAACGAATGACAGATCAGAAATTGATTGCAGGAATATTTAATGATTTTTTGGGACTTTATACGGGCAAAATTCAGACCGGTATCCGTCCTTTGATTGAAAAATATAAAAACCATCCCATGCTGATGGGGCTTCTTTCCAATTTGGATGAAGCGGCAAAGATTCAGGCACCGAAAGCCATGAAAGAAATTTATTCTTTCTATAAGGAATATCGTGGCAGGGATCTGGAAGATGCTGACTGGAAGGAACTGACGGAAAAAGCCCGTCAGATCTGTGCAGGATGGGAGGAAAATGAATGGGTTCGCCGTATTGTACTGGAAATGATCAGCCTTTTGGATTCTGATGATGCAGAGAGACGCAGGATTGCATTGGAAGTAGAAAAAGAAATGGAAGCGGCTGAACAGAAAATGAATGCGGCATAAAAAGCAGGCAGAGGCAGGAGATTTTTTCTTCTGCCTCATGTTTTTATCAGGAAAGAAGGGACCGATTATGTTAAATGAGATCATAAAAACTGCAGAAGAATTAAATACAGCAGCATTGTATTACCGCCAGAGCGGGAATATGGATGGTGTGCGGGAACTTGCCAAAGCACATGCAGTTTCCAAAAAACAGACAGAGGAATTTATTCAGGGCAGCCGCTACCGGCTGGTTGATATACCGATTGAGGAAAGAAAGTTTGCGAATGCGTCTGAAAAACTGCGTGCAGAAGTGTTTGCCTTAAAGGATGCAGGCTTTGCAGACATCATAGGACAGTATCTTGTAAATCTTGCCAAAACGGATTCTGCTTTAGATGCACAGGTGTTAAAAAAACATAAGATGCTTCAGAGATGTTTGGATTACGTGACGCAAAAAGCCTATAACATTGCACTGGAGGAAGCGAAAAAAAAGGGAGAGAACGGCATTCGGGCCAATACTGGCCTGGCACTCTCCGACGACCAGGTTTTTCCCTGGGTACTTGAATATTATGCGAAAGATGATGAAAAAGAAATAGCAGAAAAAGAGCAGGAAGAAAAGAAAAAGATTCAAAAGGAATGGGATTCGGTAAATAAGAGAACGAAAACAATACCGAAAAACCAGGGGACAAAAAAAGATTCCGAGGTGCATCCCAAAGAAGCAGCGGAGCAGGAAGAAAAGCATATCAGCAAGAAAAAATCAAAAGATTCCGGGCAGATGTCCTTGTTTGACATGATGCAGCCGAAAGAGAGTTAAAGGAGAAGGATATGATCGCATATAAAGGATTTCAAAAGGATTTGAAATGTCGGGGCTTTCAGTTTCAGGAGTATGGCATAAATGAAACGGAAAAAGCAAACTGTAGACAAAATGGATTTCATTGTGCAGAAAACCCACTGGATTGTCTCTGCTATTATCCGAATTGGAAAAATTCCGCGTATTACATAGTAGATGCATCAGGGGATTTGGATGAAGATGGAGAAGATTCAAAAATCTCCTGCACAAAGATGCGCCTGTTAAAGAAAATTGAATTGAGAAGCCTGTTATTACATGGAGCTGCTTACATGGCGAAATATCCAAACCGGAAATGGAACTCCCATGTTGCAAAAGAAAGCGGGACCAGTTGCAACGGATTTTGTATTGTACGTGGAAAAGCCCCCAAAGCCAAAGGACAAAAGGGCGATTTACTGTTACTTTTAAAGGAGCAGCCTGGCAACAGCCAGATCCTGGAAATTGGGGTCATCTGTATCGATGGTCGGAAATATCCGGAGGAAGCATGGATTGATGTGACTGGAAAGCTGGTGGAGTTATGAGAAAAAAGATGTTGATGGAATTAAAACCATTAAAAGTGATGAACAGACATATCGCAGATGCAAAGAAAACTGAAATATCTTTGAGTCCATTGGAGAAACAAAGGGGTGAACCCGGAAAATATCGGATGTATTGTCGGGCAGCAGTAGAAAAAGGAATTTTAAAAGTGTATCTGTTTGCCGTAACGGATATTGAGGAGAATATAAACTTTCCAAGGTACCGTCTGTTTATCAGCAGAAAAGAGAGACGGTTTATTACCTATGATGAAAAATTAAAAAAATGGAGAAAGGCACTTCTTGAAAGTATCTTATGGGATGTAAGGATTAATCTTGGCAACATCTATGTAAATGACTGTGATACAAAGGTCATCCAAAAATATTTAAAGACAATGCAGCCTGCAATCCGGGCACTGGAAGAGTTTCAGGCGAATATCCGTAAAGAACAAAGGATACGTCATGATAAAAAACTTACAGATTCATGGGACCAGGTGATGAAAACTATATCTGGACTGCCTAAGAACTGGATCGGATGGGTTTCAAAATATGGAATTACGGAACACTATATCTTCTACAAGTATCAGAAAAATGGTGCTACAGAAGGATACTGTACATATTGCAAAAAACATGTTCCTATCCGCTCACCCAAATATAACCAGAAAGGACAGTGCAATGTGTGTGGACAACCGATTACTTTTCGTTCTGTGGGAAAGTCTGGAAGATTTTGTACAAAGTGGTACAGAGTCTATCTTATCCAAAGGAGACGCAAGACTTCTGGTTTTGTGCTCCGGATCTTTCATGCCAGAACGTGGTATAAAAGGGGCGGCTATACAGATTGCGAAACTACCTGCCATGAAGAGCAGAGAAGAATCTTCTCTGCAAATGGAAAGGAAATTTCCAATTTCGTTTATGATCTGTTCAAACAACGGGAAATGCGTTGGATTTCGTGTAGAAGTTCTTGGTATTATACTTGCTGTGACAGTCAATATAAAGGAATGGTTTATCCATATACCCTGTCGGATCTGTCCAGGCATGAATTAAAAGAAACAGGTCTGCGTGAGTACGCTCTTGGTCAGAAAAAGATAGATCCTGGAAAATATCTTTACCTGTGGAAGACATACCCGGTACTGGAACAGATTGTAAAAGCGGGGCTTTTCCAGTTAGTTGATGATGTACTGGACCACAGGGCAGCAGATGCAATAAAAAGGAAAGGCAGAAAACCAACAGAATTCCTGTCCGTAGATAAGAAAGAGTTTCGAAGACTCCGAGATATGAATGGCGGGGTAAAAGAACTTAAATGGCTGCAACTTGAAAAGAGTACAGGAAAAACAATCGGGGATGAAGAAATATGCTGGATGGTAAAAGAAGGATTTGAACCAAACGACCTGAAGTTTGTTCTGGATCAGATGAGCATCTGCCAGATTCGACATTATCTTGTGAAACAATCAGAAAAATCCGGGGATGATATCAGCCATGTGCTGCAGGTGTGGAACGATTATCTTTCTATGGCAAAAAGACTGGGAATGGATATACATGATTCCATTATTTACCGTACCAAAGATCTTCAACTGCGCCATAAAGAGGCGGTTTTGAAGATAGAAGAAATGAAACGCGGAATCCGACGCAGGGAGCTGGAAGAAAAGTATGTCGGATTTCAGAAACATCTCATTGATTTGAAAGAAAAATATGAGTTCAGTGACGGTGAATATCAGGTTATTGCGCCAAAGAGTATCGATGACATCCTATATGAAGGTGATACGCTTCATCACTGTGTAAATAAGACGGATACTTATTTTGACCGGATCGTTTCAAAGGAAAGCTATATCCTGTTTTTGCGGGAAAAAGAGAATCCGAAAGTACCGTTTTATACACTGGAAGTTGAACCAGATGGAACCATCCGGCAAAAACGTGCGGAATTTAACCGTCAAAATAAGGACATTGATAAGGTGACTTCTTTTTTAACATTGTGGCAGAAGGAAATTCAGAAGCGATTAACCAAAAAAGATCGTAAGAGCACAGAAGAAAGCAGGAAGCTCAGGCAGCAGAACTATCAGGAGATACGTGATAAGCATGTAGTTGTCCATGGCGGAGCATTTGCTGGGGAACTTCTGGCTGATCTTTTAGAGAAAGACTTAATGGACCTACCAGTGGAATCGGCAGAAAACGGAGAAAGCCCTACTGAAATAGCGGCGTAAATAAAAGGATAAAGTGGATGCGGCAGGGAGTTCCCCTGCTGCATTTGAGCAGAAAAGAGAAAATGACATTATATACAGCAGAAAATGAAGGAGAGGACGGAAATGAATAAAAAAGAATTGCGTAACATGAAATTGCTGGAAGCTACGGATGAACTGATAAAACTTGCAAAAGAAGATGTGCCGGTAAGAGATGAAGGATACTATACGGAGCAGCTGATTTATCAGAGGGGGCTATATTTACGTGCAGAAGTAGAAAACAATATTTTAAAAGTAGCATTTTATCTGGCAGAATATCTTTCCACGGACTGTCGGAAACCTGTATATACATTATACGTTGATAAAAAGAACGATGTTTTTAAAGGGTATGATTACCAGACAAAAAAATGGTCAGAAAGTATGCTGGATAAGACCATTTTTTCAAAATGGTTATATCAGGAAAATTCTTATATGAAAGAGGCGGATACAGCGTTGATCCAAAAGTATCTTGAAAGTGAATATGACGATGCTTTTTATGCACTGTATGTATATCAATGTGACCAGAGACACCGGAGGCTGGGAATGAAATATGAAAAAATTCTGACAAACTGGGATCAGTGTATGGATAGACTCCCAGAAGTTCCGAAAGACTGGCTGAGATGGCAGAAAAAAGTTGGAATTACCCAGAATTTTATCTTTTATCATTACAGCCGCAGGAAAGATCAGACAGGATATTGTAGTTGGTGTGAAAGCGAAGTTCCAATCAGCCATCCTCACCATAATGCAGTGGGGCATTGCCCAAAATGCAGACATCAGATTCAATATAAAGCATTAGGCCGGGCCAAAAATATAGAAACCCAAAAAGAGACTGCATACCTGCTTCAGACCTGTGGAAATAATGTGTTTGTTTTGAGAGAATTCCAGCTTCAGATGCTCATAGTAAGCAGCTCATATAAAAAACCAGTATATTCTTTCTTTGAGCGCCGGAGAATCCTGTATGATGAAAAATTAAATACGAAAGAATATTATTTCGGCCGTCATCATTGGACAAAAGAAAGCCGATGGATCCAGGGTAAATTACAGGTTCCACTGTATCCAGGTTACGGTGGCTATATGACATATGAAAAATATAATATGGGAAATATTTATGGAAAATCACTGTATGGCATTAAAAACAGGACATTCCGTAGGACAGGATTCTACGAATATGCAAAAGTCAAAAGGTTTTTAGATCCGGTAAGTTTTTTTGAAATGGTTAAAGAAAGACCTTATCTGGAACGGCTCATTAAAGCAGGACTTTATCATCTGGCAGAGGACATTATGGATAATAAAGCACAGATCTATTGTGAAGATTCCGGAGACCTTGGAAAAGCACTGGGAATTGATAGATTCCGCTTAAAAAGGCTGCGTACAAACAATGGGGGAGAGATTTTTCTTCAATGGCTATTACTTGAAAAAGCCCAAAACAAATTGATCCGTGACGATGTGATTTCGTGGATGTGCCGGGAAAAGCTTAAACCAGCGGATCTTATGTTCATTATGGATCGTATGGCCCCTTTACAGATCAAAAATTATCTGGAAAAGCAGGCAGCAGAAAGTGGGGAATCCGTGAAAGACCTGATCAAAACATGGAAGGATTATCTCAATATGGCAATTCGGGTCGGAGTGAATGTGCAGGATTCTGTTATCTACCGTGCACGAAAGCTCATGCAGAGACATAATGAAATGATAAAAGAGATAGAAGCAAAAGATTTGATTTTAAGAGCCGGAGAGCTGGAAAAGAAGTATCCGGGTCTGAATCGTATATGCAGGGATTTGAAAAAATATGAATATGCGGACAAAGAGTATCAGATCGTTGTGCCGGAAAAAGTGGATGACATTTTGTATGAAGCAAAACTGATGCATCACTGCGTAAATAATACAGAAACCTATTATGAACGAATGAGCCAGCAGGAATCCTATATCCTGTTTTTGAGAAAGGCAGAACAACCAACGGAGGCGTACTATACGCTTGAAGTGGAACCGGATGGGACCATAAGGCAGACACGTACTTTTTATAACCAGCAGAATGAAGATATTGAGCTTGCAAGGGGGTTTCTTATAAAATGGCAGAAACAATTAAAAAAGAAACTGGCAAAAGAAGATTATAAACTGGCTGTAAAAAGTCAGAGTCTTAGGAAAAAAGAGATTGACGAGCTCCGCAGCAAAGGCGTTCGTGTAAACGGTGTTGGGTATTGCAACAAATTGCTTGCTGAAATTCTGGAGGAAGATTTAATGGAGGCTGGGAATCGAGAACTGGAAGAACAGGCCGCATAATAGCAGATTGATATATCACAAAAGTAACTTTAACAGTAAAATGAAATTCCTGTGAAAATTTGGGGATATTTACAGAAACAGCTCTGAAATTCTCTTTTATTTAAGTATAAGGGATTTTATGGAATTCCTTAAATATACTCGAAACGGAGGATGAGCTTTGGAGGAAAAATTAAAGTTGCTTTGGCTGATATTGATCTTTGTTGATTTTGGGCTTATGTTTGTTTCATTTCCAATCTTGATTTATGTGATTTTTTGTATGACATGAATACAAAAAGCCTTCTGTAAGTGCCCTTTTCCGGTGAAAAGGCCGGAGGGGCATTTGCATGTATGCAACAGTTTATGCATGTATTCGCAGGAATACGAGTAAAATACTACCCAGCTGCTACTGTTTAAAGCCTGTAGTGAAATTGACATTAAATATCTGGAATGATACGATAAAATTGAACATTTTGCAAGGCAGATTGCATAAAATTTTATTCTGATACGAGGTCAGAATTTTATACTTTATACCGCGTCTGCGGATCAACCGATAAAGACACAAAAAGAGTAAAATGGACTCTTGGAGTGTCTTTTTTTGTTTGGCAAAATGTTTTGACATGTATCAGATCCAATCACGCCAAAAGGAGGAAAGAAGTTTTTATGCCACGTAAAATCAGATCAAACTATAGGGAGAAATTCAAATTTGTATATAATGGAAAGACTTTTGAAAGTAAACGTCAATGCTGCAAAGTTTATGGAATATGTTACCGTAGTGTAATGTCGTACCAGAATCAATATAAATGCAATACTGAAGAAGCAATTACACATTTTATTGAATTGAAAAAAAATAAAGAGATCATATTCCGAAATCGAAAATGGGCCAGCATTAAGACCTGCTGCGAATTTTATGATTTAAACGAAGATTCTGTCAAGACCGATATATGGAATCGAAAATGCACACCACAGGAAGCGATTGAACGGGCAATAGAATGGAAAAAAGCACATGAAATCACATATCATGGTGTGAAATACCCATCACTGCCTCAATGTTGTGAAGACCTGGGAATAAATCCTATATCCGTACGTTTGTATATGGAAAAGAATGGGGTTTCTTCTACACGTGCGATTACACATTATATCAAATCTAAAGAGAAAAGAGCCTTTGAATTCCGTGGAAAAGAATACAAAAATTTTACGGAATGTTGTCTTGCGTATGGATTAAAGCCAAAGTCAGTAAGTTCAGCAGTATTTAAAGCGAAACGTCCTCACGCGGATGTTATGGAAGAAATTATCTCTCATATGGAAGGTTGTATGCCAAAAGAAGTAACGAAAAAAGAAGAAATTCCTGAAAATCAGGTGATGTCTAAAGAAAGGCATCGTGCGAAAGAGGCTTTTTTTTATGAGGGAAATAAATATATCTCACTTGGACAATGTTGTGAATTCTATGGAATTAATGAATCTAGTGTACGCAGTAGAGCTTGGCGAAAAAAGTGTACATGGGAAGAAGCTGTGAAATATTATATTCAAAAAAAGGAAACAGAAACACCGAAAATGCAATTCTTTTATAAAGGGAAAAAGTATAAAAGTGTTTCAGCATGTTGTGCTGAATACGGCGTTAATGCTTCCAGTGTGCGTAACCGTGCCAAAACAACAGAATGCAGCATTGAAGAATCTTTGGATCATTTCATAAAGAAAGCCAGAATGGAAATACAGCCGTCGGTATTTATTTTTAGAGACAAAACCTATAGGTCTTTGGAAGAATGCTGTCTGGAATATGGAGTCAACGCTGACAGTGTATCTTCAAGAAAATATAGATTGAATTGTACTATGGAAGAATCATTGGAGCATTTTATTGAAAATAAAGATATGATTGCCGAAAGAATACAAAAATTTACATTTAAAGGAATAGAATATCGAAGTCTCCGGGCATGTTGTCAAAAATATGGTATTGATGATATATGTGTGAGACAAAGAGCACGAGATAAGAATTGTTCTCTTGAAGAATCGTTTACACATTTTATGACGAGAAAAAGGAAAAAAAAGTTAAGTAACCCGGAATTTGAATATCATGGAACTGTTTATCCATCGCTTAAAGTATGCTGTGAGGAATTAGGAATAAATAAAAGCAGTGTAATAAGTCGAATCCATAGGGCAGGATGCAGTTTACAGGAAGCAGTGGAGTATTATGTCAGCCAACAGGAACATAGAACATTGGATTAACCTATAAGGCCAGCAGGCAGCCTTTTTTAGAATTTATATAATAGAGAGGAGGAACGGTCAATATCATCTGCCTGCAGATATTGACCGGTTATATATGTTGCGAAAAAAAACACAGCCGGAAGCAAACAACGATAAAATTCTTATATCCGTTAAAGAAGCCTGTGAGCTTACAGGACTTTCTGAGAAAACAATGAGATCATTGATGAATGAAAACTGTTTCATGGTACGGATTGGGCGCAGAACACTGATTGATAAGAAAAAATTTCAAAAATGGATAGATCGGCAGTCTTGAAAGCTTTTTTTTGTTGTGCTAAAATATATATCCAGTGCCATGCATTATCATCAGAAAGGATGGTGGTGTTATGGGCAAAAACTTAAAGGGTAAAGAATTAGGAAAAGGATTATATCAAAGAAAAGATGGACGATATGAGGCCAGAATTTTCGTTCGCGGTACAGGAAAAACGTTTTCAATTTATGGTACAAATTTACAACATCTAAAAAAAGAAAGAAATGCCTACCTTGCTAATGTTTCCCCCGGAATTGCAGGATATGATCCTAGAATTTCTGTTTCAAAGTGGTATGAAAAATGGATGCTTATTTATGTGGTGCATTCTGTTAAAGCAACCACTTTAAGTAACTATGTAAATGGTTTTGAGCGAGTAAGAGAATATATTGGTTACATGAGGTTAATAGAGGTCCGTCCGACACATATTCTTGACATGATAAAGGGACTCGAAGAAGAAGGATATGCACGTACAACGGTAATACAATCATTAAGTGTAGTCCGTCAGCTTTTCAAAAAGGCATATAGTGGAAAAATGATACCCATAGATCCCGTAGCCGATATTAAACTGCCTAAAGAAGAACCGGGTGAAATACCTGATGAGAAGATAATGCAGGAACAAGAAGATGAAAAATGTCTTAGTATATATGACACTCATCGTTTCCTTGAGAGCTGCAAGAATACCCGGTATTATGAACTCTTTTTTATTCTTCTTCATACAGGATTACGTATAGGGGAAGCACTTGCCCTAGAATGGTGTGATCTTGACTTTAAGCATGAAAAGCTTCGTGTATATAAAACCTTAAACAGAGTTACAAAATATTATGATTCGAAAGGAAATGAACTTCCTGAAAGGTATTCTACTATTCAGATTACAACACCAAAGAAAAGTGCCAGCAATAGAAAGGTTCCATTAACGGATGCAGTGATTGCTGCTTTTATGAGCTGGAAGGAAAAACAGGATCGTGATAAAGAAAAACTGGGGAAAAACTGGGGAAAACCAAATATACTTTTAAAAAAATATCCCGGTCTGATTTTTACAACATCTTCAGGAAGAAGTTATCTTCCATCATCAGCTCAAACAGAATGCAGGCGGATTGTTGGGATTGTTAATAAACATGAAATTGCTCTGGCAGAAAAAGAGAACAGAGATCCGAATTTAATGGATGTTCATCCTCATATTTTCCGTCATACTTTTGTAACAAGATGCATTCAATCGGGAATGGATGCCGCTACAGTAAAGAAAATAGCTGGACACTCTGATGAAAAAATGACTAATTATTATACACACATTGAAGAAGAACATATAGATGACGAATACGAACTGTATATTCAAAAATACGGAACAGAAACCTGATTTTGCAAATGGAGATAAAATTTTAAAGAGAGGTTTAAATACTTGAGTATAGACAAAAACACTAACGAGGGAAAAAACTATCGTAATAATGTGGTCAAATCAACATTTGGGACTTCTAAAAGCCGCATAAACACTGGGTTTCCGGAGAATATTAGTGTATTATCACCGATGATGAAAGAATACGTAAAGACCAAAGAAGAATACAGCGACTGTATCCTTTTTTACCGTCTGGGCGATTTTTATGAAATGTTCTTTGATGATGCGCTGACTGCATCCAAGGAACTGGAGATCACACTTACAGGAAAAGACTGCGGATTGGAAGAGAGAGCGCCCATGTGTGGCGTTCCTTTTCATGCTGCGGAAACTTATATCAACCGATTGATAGAAAAAGGTTATAAAGTTGCCATCTGTGAACAGGTAGAAGATCCGAAAAAAGCCAAGGGTCTTGTAAAACGTGAAGTTGTTCGTATTGTCACACCGGGAACCACACTGGATGCCATGTCACTGGACGAATCCAAAAACAATTATCTGATGTCCATTGTCTCCATCGGAGATCATTTTGGCTGTGCTATTGCAGATATCACAACCGGTGACTGCTTTCTTACAGAGCTGGATAAGCCTCAGAAACTTCTGGATGAGATCAATAAATTCACACCTGCAGAGATCATCTGCAACGATGCGTTTCTTTTAAGTGGTGTGGATGTGGAGGATCTGAAAGGACGTCTTGGAATCTGCGTATTCGCCCTGGATCCCTGGTACTTTGACGATCAGCTGTGTCAGGAAACTCTAAAAGAACATTTCCATGTGGGAAATCTGGAGGGGTTAGGAATTGGTGACTACGACAGCGGGATCATCGCTTCCGGTGCTCTGTTCCTGTATCTGAAAGAAACACAGAAAACAGCACTTTCCCATATGGCAAGTATCCGCCCTTACTCTGCCGAGAAATACATGCTTATCGACAGCTCCAGTCGTCGTAATCTGGAGCTTGTGGAAACCCTGCGTGAAAAGCAGAAGCGAGGGTCCCTTTTATGGGTACTGGACAAAACCCGGACAGCTATGGGGGCAAGGACGCTTCGCTCTTATGTGGAGCAGCCGCTGATCGATGTAGATGAGATCAACAACCGGCTTATGGCAGTGGAAGAGCTGAAAGAAATCTTGCGTAAATGTAAATAATTGTTTTACAGAAATAAGAGATACCGGAAGAGAAAGAGTCAGAAAAGAGGTAGAAAATGAGACACGGTTATATCAAAACAGCAGCCGCAACACCATATATCACAGTTGCAGACTGTAATGCAAATGGAAATGAAATCATCAGACTTATCCGCGAAATGGAAAAAAAACATGTCAAAGTTATGGTTTTTCCGGAACTTTGTATCACTGGTTACACCTGCCAGGATCTGTTCCTGCAGAGAAGGCTTCTGGACAGTGCATGGGAAACTTTGCTGAAGATTGCAAAAGAAACGGCAGATGTGGATGCCCTGATCTTTGTTGGTACTCCACTTAGAAATCATGGCAAACTGTATAATGTGGCAGCAGTCCTGAACAGAGGTGAGATCATCGGATTTGTGCCGAAGACACATCTTCCAAACTATGGAGAATTCTATGAACAGCGCCATTTTTCATCAGGATTTGGATGCCTGGAATATATGGATATCGAGGGAAAAAGAGTTCCGTTTGGAACAGATCTCCTTTTTGTATGTGAAGAGGTACCGGAA